>Ga0209410_1000154_pt1 | contig 28670 bp, 49 predicted proteins | sample Mar14436cmmetaG_FD_184135 | JGI IMG/M metagenome (GOLD analysis project Ga0209410, IMG submission 184135) | Marine hydrothermal vent microbial communities from Guaymas Basin, Gulf of California to study Microbial Dark Matter (Phase II) - Marker... ... | reverse complement strand
CCCCCAATTCCCCTGCCTCCTCCCATCCTCCCTGCCATCACCAGCGTGGGGGTGGTGAGGAGAGATGATAGAATTTTGCATTCTCAAAATATCCACCGATGTATCCACCAATGACAGCATTCTCAAAAAATTGGAGTCAAAACTAAATGATGGTCTTCTGCGGGAAAAAGCAAATGCGCTGGAAAGATTTTTTCTTTCCAGTGCTCTCCTCGTGATGTCCCTGTTGAGCATCGTTATTGTGGTTATGATACATCTAATAGCATGCGGGAAAGTAGTAAAGGATGAAAAATCCAAGGAGGTGGAATCCTGAGGATGGTCTGTGCGAGATGTGGATGTGAGTTTTTCCATTACGAGATCGAGGATACTCTCATCATCAAAAAGTGCGATAGGTGCGGTGGGGTTGTGTTCAAGGTGGTGAAAGGGTGAAGAAAAGAATCTTCGTTATCATCACCATCGTAGCGACTTCTGTTCTTCTCCTGTGCGGCTGCCTGGAAGAGCCACAGGGCAGTCAGGAAGAAAATATGCAGGAAGAAAAGTATCAGGATGAGGAGTACATCTCGTGGGTGTCATGAATTAAATTCGATGGTAACCATCGGATTGCTGATTACGATTCCTACAGGAGAGAGAAAAATAAAATCTCTGTATGCCCTCAATCCAGAATTTATATCGAAGGTGACCCAAAATGCCCGATGAAACCGAAAACCTGACCCTCATGGCTGTGCTTCTTGCAGGTATCTCCGCAGTACTCCTGACCTGGACTGGAGGGTATGTCACGTATGCAAGAAGCAACTCAAATCCTCTCATCGTCTATTCCTGCATGGCTGTGTCTGTGCTGCTGTTTGCAGTCTCTTGTCTCATATTCAGATTAACTGAAAAGAATGGAGGTGCAGAGAGTGATGAAAGAAAGCAATCATAAAAAGATGCAAAAAGCATACCTCCCACTCCCGGACAAACTGATATTCCTCCTTGTCGGCTTCTCTCTCGTCATGCTTGGCATCTGGACTGTTGATGTATCCGTATCTGGAATGCTCACCCAAGCGCAGCTGGAAAAACACGGCATCCATGCTGAGGGTGTGGCAACCTCTGGATGGTGGCAGAGAGACCTAATGACCCAATACCACATCGGTTTGTATCTCATCATCGCCGGTTCTCTTTTCCTGATCTCAGCATCCATCTACTGGATTGTGCCGAAGGAGAAAAAAGAGAAGAAGGATTAGATATCAATATCATACTCAACCTTCCTTGCATGTAAATATGGCATCACGCTTCTCATGTCCCTTGCTCCTTTTAGATACTGTGCCTCCTCAATCCTCCCACCAGCTTCAATAAACCTCGTAAAAAACGAATGCCTGAAGTTGTAAGGGCATAACGAAATCCCCAAGGCATCTCTACTTATTCTGCTTATTATATTGTGCATCGTTCTCCTTGTCATTCTGAAGAGCCTCTGCCCTTCTTCAAACCTCGATACGAACCTCTCAAGATTTTTGATATAGGGATGCTCTCTCGGAAGTTTCAGAACGAGATGTCTTTTGTCTATAATGAACTTCTTTTCCATTCCCTTCTTCCTCACCTTCTTTGTTATGATGTGAAAGATGACCCTATCATTGTGTATCTCAACATCCTCTCTTTTCATCTCAAGAATCTCTGATGGTCTGGCTCCTGTTGAATAGAGAATAAAGAGCAGATTCCGTTCCTTCAGATCCCTGCAAAACCTGTACATCTTCTCGAAATCTTCAGCCCGAACTATGTAGTTTATATCTGCTTCCTTATACTCTGGCATGTATCTCAAATACCTCAACCACGTGATAAATTTTTCCCAAAATTGCGATTTTGGGAAATCAAGGTTTCATTACTTAAAGATATTGAATGAGTTCTCGGAAAGTAGAAATATATAAATAATGCTTTTCTTATTCAGTGTGTGTGAAGAAGTCTTTTGAAATGGAAATTGAAGGAGATGAAACAAGACTACCTTCTTCACCTGTAGATTTTAAGCATAGATTAATAATGAAAGAGTTAGCCAAGTGCATAGATCATTTAGCTAAGTCTTATAATGATGATAGAGAAAAATATGCTTTTATTATGCGTACAAAAACCCTCCACCACCTCCTTCTCCCCTACACACCAACATCCGTGAAAGAAAGGACAAAGAAACTTGCAAAAGAATATGAAAAGAAGATACAGGAGGAAATATCGAAGATACCAAGTGAAGAAGGAAGAAGGAAGAAAGAGCTGGAGATAGCTATGGAATTTGCAGAAAAACTCCACTATCAGAACATACAGATAATAGATAACTCAAAGATGATGGAGGAGGAAGTAGAAGGAGTAATTGATCTTGAGGATGCATCTATTATTGAAGCTGTAAGGCATGGGAGTAAAGATGTTGATGCTAGACCCATATCACTTAAACCTTGAGACAAATGCAAATAAAATAGCCGAAAATTCCGCAAAAATATATCTAAGATATATCTATAGAAAGGTGCATGAATACAAATTTAATTTTTTGGGATTTTTTACGGGTAAACACAGAGTAGGGAAAAGTATCTCAAGTCTTGTTTTTAGTAACATTCTGGATCGCACTTTTTTTGATTCTTTGGAAACGAGGGTCGTCTATTACCCTAACGATTTCATGAAAGCATTGAGGGAAATCCGAGAAAAAAACATCATCGGTGGATGTGTAATTTGGGATGAGGCTGGTGTTGGTATCCCAGCAAGAGAATGGTATGAAATCTCCAATAAAGCTATAACGAAGGCGGTGCAGGTCTTTGGAAAATACAGGCCTATAGTCTTCTTTGTGACTCAAGATGTGACTTATATCGATAGTCAAGTAAGGAAACTATTTCATGGCTTCTTTGAGATGTACAGGTCTGACAATGAGTACTCCTTTATGATTCCTTTTAATGTAAAATATAACAAGAGATTAGGAAAAATATATTTCACATATACGAGAATACATACCTCTAATGAGGATGTAGCTGGCAGAACACTCAAATTAAGGCTGATTTCAATAAAAAGACCTCCCAAAGAGCTGGAAAGACGGTATGAAGAGCATAGTGCAGAATTCAAGGATAGAATCATGGATCAGATGGAAGAGAGAACGGAGATGTTTCTTGAAGGCAAATTAGATAAGAAGAAAATGAGTGTATCTGAAATTGTTAAAGATTTGGTTGAAAACCATAAAGATGACCAGACATTTTTAAGTAAAAGAAGCTCCCCAGACAACATCATCTTTGATGCGAATGCAATAATGTATCATTATGGAATCCCCTCCAGACTGGCAAACTACATCAAGAAAGTTGCAGAAAAGGAGGCAAACAAAGAGCCATTGATCGACGAATAGCAAACTATAAATACAGCGGATGACATAATTAAAAAGGGCTAAAAACCATCAAAAAGCATAAGGAGGGAAATTTGAAATGGCTAAAAAGAAGTCAAAAATCCCATCTTCTTACTGGGCTTATCGATGGTACAGAATCAACGGAAAGCGAGTGTACGTCAAAGTGAGGAAGGTGGGTGGAAAGATACGGGTTCGTAGGGCAAAAAAGCGGAGGTGAGGTGGCGATGGATTATCTCACGTATAACCTGATACGAAAAGTGAAATCCTCTCAAAAATCCTCCACCTCAACCTCCTCAAAATCCAAGACTTCTGACAATAATGATAGTGCTGTATCTCTCCACAAGCCATCAGGAAAATTGATTGACTGGGCTAAGAAAAATGTATATTCTCCCAACCCCATTGATAGATCACTCTCTCAGACAATACTGAAAGCACAGAAAAAAACGAAACCATCTTCAACCCCCTCAAAGTCATCCTCACATCATGTGAAATCTTCATCCAGACCATCATCCAGCAAATCTTCTTCTGTTACAAAAACAAAGATAGATACAGGAAAACCATCTCTTGCATTTACAGACGTAGCAGACAAACTCAGCGAACCCACCTCGACCTCCTCAAAATCCAAGACTTCTACCTCAACCTCCACGTCCAGTACATCATCCACCACCTTTGAATCATCACCTATCGACACAGGAAGACCACCACTTGGACCAATGCTTCCTCCATCCTCACCGTCAAACAAACCTGCACCATCCTCACCTCCATCAGGCAAAGGCAGCAGTGGAAAAGCATCTCCACCTGTCGGTGCCCTTCCCAACAAAGATGAACTCGAATCAAAACTCATCTCTATGTCGCTACAGGGTGGCATTGCTGGCAAAATGGCATCTGCTGCGCTATCTGCGGGTATGGAGAAGGAAAAAGAGCAGTATGGAGAACTCGCAACGGAGGAATATAAGGCTAAAATGACAAAAGCATCTCTACAATCATCCCTGTCATCTCTTACGTCAGGTTTTGTAAAGAATGCAAGCGAGGCAAATAAGATAAAAAAGGAGATAGAGCAGACATATAACAACAGGATCAGCAACATAGAGGAGAACATAGAATTTATCAAAAAATATGGAACCGGGAACTGGTATGAGTATAATGGGCAGAGATACAAGGGCAGCGATCTCATCAAGATTTTACAGTCAGAGAAAGAACAACTGGAGCAGGAGAAAGAGGAGAAACTCAAGGAGCTGACAGAGTACAGGAGAAAGAACCTCTTATCTTTCTGGAGAGGATCTGCATCCATCCTTGGAGGAATCTCAAGCATAGACAAGTATCTAAAAGAAATCTCATCACTCAAGGAGAAAGGTGCATTTGCAATCAAAGGAGAGGGCGGAGAACTTGTCATATTCCCGTCAAAAAAGGATTACGAGAAGTGGAAGGTAATTGAAAGGTCAGGAGAGCGTGACGTACAGCTCTACGAAAAAGAAAAGAAGGGAGACATCTGGGCTGGGCTGCAGCTCTTTGGGAGAGAAGTGGCAGCAACATTCGGCTCTTTCGAAGGGTTCAAAAAACCCATTGAGTGGTGGCTGCATCCAACGTGGGGGAATGAGGAGAAAGAGGTCAGAGAATACGGAAAGACTTACGGCAAACTCTCATGGAGATGGTCTCACAGCGGCATCTGGGGCAAGGCTGGAATGGTGCTTGAGTCTCCAGGGGGAATTGTAGCATCCTCTCTGGTGGGAGGAGAACTTGCAGGTCTTGGAGTGGGTGCATTATCAAGGATTGCACCGACAGCGGGAAGAATTGCAAAGGTTGGGTTGACTGGTGCTGGGATTCTGGCGACAGGTACAACGGCATATGACATCGGGAAAACTGCAATCGTGGAGAAAGACATCTCAAAGGCTCTGGGTAAAGGTCTTGTCTATGGAATCTCATTCTACGGTGCTGGAAAGTTATTCAAAGGTGGATACGAGAAGGGGTTTGGAAAGGCACATGCGTGGTGGGAGAGCAAGCATGTGCCAACATTTGAGACAGCAGTGTTTGAAAAAACCCCCAGCAAAGTCAGTGGCTTCCAGGAGATAAATTACAGGTTCTCTCTTGGAAAAAACATCCACGAGACCATCTACTTTGAAGGGATCAGGAGCGGAAAGTACAATATCTTTGCAACAAAAGGTAAAGGTACAATCAGAGGGTGGTTTGGAAGGTCAAAGGTGTTTGAGATACCTCCAAAAGTACACATAGTCAGCGAGAAGGGCGTATTTCTCTCAGGAGGAAGAGGAGGGATATCATTCGGTGCATCAAAAAGTGGAAAACCACATCCTGCAGTTTTCTTTAACGAAGGTTATCCTGTTAGAGCAGTTATAGATGAAAGGTTTATTCAGTATTCATCGTGGGTGAAAGGCTATCATCTCAAAGGTGGAAAGCTACAACCATTCAGCATGGAAGGGGTTGTTTACGAGCCGAGAGGATTCACATACAGAGGCGGAGAAAAACCCACCTTCCTCACCCCGTTCAGAGGTAGACCATCAGGCAAGACCGCTCCAATCTACAGCACGGAGCAACTCTCAAAACTTGTACCTCCAAGACTCCCGCCGCTGGAGATAAAACCACGCACCAGAGGAGCAGTTTTTCCTGTTGTGTCTGGAGGTGCTGCTGGTGGTAAGGTTTCAGTTTCCTCAATTCCCACATCCCAGAGTGAAATCCCATCCATCTCCTTGGCATCTCCACCATCTGTGAGTTTCACAGGAGTGAGAGGTGGGGTCAGAGTTGTACCCGTTGTGTTTGGGGGTGTAAAGTCATCGCATGGTGGGCATGCATCAATCCTGCGGGGTCTGGGCAAACTCAGTACGGGTTTGAGAAACATGAACAAGTCGTTGCCATCCATCCCCTCCATAGATACCAGCACAACAATCAGCAGGGTTGGTAAAATAAACACTGTTAAAAAATCTGCACAGACATCCCTTATGAAATCTCTGCAGAGAGAAACTCTCGGTTTGATAAGGAGAGGTGGGAGAGTCAGAATTCCAGTGATCTCAAACAGGTCAGCATTTCGTTTGAATCTCAAAATGAGAAAAGTAAGCATGGCGATCCCATCGCTCAAGATAAAGACCACAACTGCTCTGAAGACAGAAAAACTCTCACTCACAACTGCACCAGTATCCCCACCACCAGTCATCAGCAAACCCAAACTTGGTGTCCCATCTGGCAAATACACACTCTCTTTGAAGGGAAAGAGGAAAAAGCAGAAGGTGAAGAGAAGGAGATGGAAGAAAACGTTGCTTGCATCACCGTTCCTTGTTGAAGAATCCTACATCAAGTACGGAAAGGCAACTCATCCCAAGCCAACTAAAAAACTCTGGAAGATGGGATACAGAACCATGTTTAAGATTCCTACCGTTGAGTTGATGAAAAAAGGGAAGAAGAACAGAAGGAAAAAAGGAGGTAGGAAAAGATGATAAAGAGAGGATTTTCCAGGCTGTGGAGAGACACGAGAGGACAGTACACCGTCTTTGCTCTCTTCATGACAGTCATTACCCTGATTGCCTACGTTGCTGTGTATCCAGTGCTTGATGAGGTTATAAATGAGAGCGGGATAGGTGGGATAGAGGGAACAATTCTGCGATTATGCCCGCTATTCATCCTGCTTGCAATCCTGCTCTCTGCGATGTGGTATGTGTATCCGTACAGGGAGGAGTAGGGAGGTGATGTCAGCAAAAATCCTTATCCCAATTGCAATCCTCTTCCTCATCCTCCAGCCGTTGCCATCTGTGGAGGTGAAAACCCATGCGTAAAACAGGCTCGATAATCATCCTTCTACTGCTACTCTTCCAGCTACTGATAGTTTTCGTACCTCCAGAAACCAATGTCATCCAAAATGCAAGAGCATCCCTTACTCCAAGCTCGGGTTGGCAGTACTATAAGCAGATAAGCCTTTCGAATCCTCGAAAAAATTATCAGATACAAATTCACTTGGTTGTGGGCTCTGGTACAGATAATACAAGTAATAACACTATATATATTCCGTTTGGTTACTGTGAAAACTTTCCAAATGATGTCAGATTTGCTTCAACCAACGATCCTTCAACTGCTGTACAACTTCCGCAATGGTTAGAATACAACACAACAACAGAGGCATGGTACTGGATAAATACAACATCAGCAAACTATTCGACCATCTATCTCTTTGTAGGCAATTCTAATGCTACGTTATATAGTGATGGAAATGCAACATTCGTATTTTTTGACGATTTCGATGTTTTTAATGCGTCTTTATGGGAAGAATTTGATCCCAATAACGTTGCTACAGTCTCATGTGAAGATTCTTTATTACACATCGCAATAGGTGGCGTGGGTTCTGGTAGTACAGCGGGTGTGGACTCAACTAGTGCTTTAGCATCGATAGAACATTCTCTTCTGGTTGGTAAAGTAAAAGGTGAGACTCTGTCAAATTCGTATAACCAGCCTTTTAATATGATTGCAAAAGTTGATAATGACAATTACACAAAAAACAGATATAGAAAAAGCGATAAGTACAAGTTCTATGTAGAACAAAATAATGTTTGGTATCAGCATCAAATATCAACAGATTCATATATTACTGGAACGTGGGTAACCCTGTATACCAAGATGATGGGCAATATACACAAAGCTGGTGTCTTCTATGAACACTATAATGGAGACAGAATCGGAACAGAAGTCTCCGATAATCATTCATTATCTGGACAGTTTTACATCTCTCTAAATCAAAGAACATACGATAGTGGTATGGATGGATATTGGGATTACATTTTCGTTGCAAACTATAGTGAACCTGAAACAAGGATCCAATCTACTGGAGAGTGGAAATCTGCTTCTAACAACCCACCCACTATATCAAACGAATATCCGACGAACGGTGCAACAGACGTGGAGCTCGAGCCATGGTGTCATATTGATGTTAATGATCCGGATGGAGATACAATGACTCTTTACTGGTATAGTGGTGGACAGGGAGATATTTCAAACATATACAAATTTCCATATACTTTCTCCGACGGAAGAGAAGACAGATATGGTGCAATAGATACAAAAAGACACATTATCCTTGCTGTTGGCGGTCAAGACGAATCATACAACTACTATGACGATGTTGAAATCTTCAATTTATCAGACCCGTCAACTCCGCAAGTTGTAGCAAATCTGACGCATACGACATCAAAAGCTGGTGTCGTATATGATCCATACAATGATTGCTTTTATGTATATGGTGCTCGTATATCTGGAACAACATATAGCGACAAAATACATAAGATAGATGCAGATGACTATGATGTTACAGTGTTAACAGAGCATCTTCCTTCAGGTATCAGGTCTGCAAGAGCGGTTGCATTTTCGACAAAACAAAAATGTGCTTATCTTTTGATGGGAACTACTACATCGGGTGACTATAAAGGTCAAATCTGGAGGCACAACCCAAACAATCATACATTTCTATACACAGGAGCGAGTATAGATTATGATTATACCGAAAGTGGTCTCGCTATATATGTACCAGAACAAGATTGTATCTATTTCTTTGGTGGAAGACCTAATTATTGGGAAAATAAATTTATATGGAGGTTTAATTGCACGACCGAAACTGTTACAAACCTGTCCGCAACAAATAATGTATACGCACCATACGGTGCGGAAGGATGGGGAGGATACTACAATACCGATAATCAATGGATATATATTTTTGCTGGAGATAGAAATGAAACAAGCCCGTACTACACAAATCAAATTTGGAAGTTCAGCCCATTCAACTATAGTGTTACAACCCTCAGCATAACAATGCCTAAAGCACAAGATGACTTCTTTGCAGTCTACTCACCTTACTATCACAAAGGATATCTGATATCATGTATCCCTGCTGGTGCTGGTGATAATGCTATTTCTCAACAGAAATACCTCTATTCGGTCAACTATAGTTTATCGTTTACTCTGCAACAAATAAATACTTCAGTTACCAACGGAACTTACTACTGGCATTACACGGAGGCAAATCAAAGTAACAAGACTTACTGGTGGAAAGTTGCAGTCAATGATGGAACGTATAATATTACGTCCACATATTCGTTTACAACATCTTCAAACTCTCCACCCACCCAATCCAACCCCTCTCCCTCCGATGGTGCAACCGATGTGGATGTATCCCTATCTCAACTCAGTATTGACATCTCCGATCCCGAAGGAGATTTAATGGATTGGTCAATTGAAACTTCACCAAACATTGGTTCAGCAAGTGGAAACAATGTAGGAAACGGAACGATAACTTGTCCTGTTTCTGGATTGAGCTATGGTACGACGTATACATGGTACGTAAACGTTACGGATGGAAATTCGTGGAATAATCAAAGTTACACCTTCACAACTGAAACTAACCCTAACCTTGCAATCACCTTCGGTTCAGAGTATGTTTTCCGCTCTGCTGAAACCACTTGCACATCAGTTGACAACCTCACATCCAACAAATTTGTAGTTGCCTACGGTAACAGCAGTTTCCAAGCTGTTCGAATCGGCGAAGTGTCTGGTACGACTATCTCATGGGGTCCTGAATACACTTTCAGCCCTTGTACTTATGGCATATCAGTTACAGCTCTCGATTCAACTCACATCGTTGTGGCAAGAAAAGGTGAATCAGAAAAAGGAATAGCAGTCGTTGGTGAAGTATCAGGCAACACTATCTCATTCGGCTCCGAAGTGGTATTTCATGATGGAGCGTTGTACAGTTCTCCAGAAATTGATGCTTTAGATGGTTCCCATGTAGTAATTGCATTTAATGATAAAGATTATTCCAGAGTGGGAAAATGCATCATTGGAACAGTCTCTGGCATCTCTATTTCATTTGGCTCTGAATATACTTTCAACAATGATGCAACATACGATATATCTGTTAGCAGTCTTACCTCCTCAAAATTCGTGGTTGCATATAAGGATGGAGGAAATTCCCACTACGGTACAGCTATCATTGGTACTGTATCTGATTCTTCTATTTCTTATGGTTCAGAATATACCTTCAACTCAGGTATAACAGGATTTACATCCGTATCTGCTCTTACTTCCACTAAATTTGTTATAGCCTACAGGGATGATGATAACAACTACTACGGCACAGCCATCATTGGTACTGTGTCGGGTACTACAATCACCTTCGGGTCTGAATATGTGTTTAACTCAGCAGCAACAGACTATACTTCCACTACCAAACTAACCTCTGACAGATTCGAAGTTGCATACAGGGACGGCGGAAATAGTGGTTACGGCACAGCCATCATCGGTACAGTCTCTGGCAATACCATCACTTTCGGTTCCGAATATGTGTTTAATTCTGGTGATACACGACGTATATCAACCTCAGCACTCACCTCCTACAAGTTTGTAATCACCTATAAAGACGACTCCAACAGCGACTACGGCACAGCCATCATAGGGCAACTACCTGCTCCACCCACCATCTCCAACCCACAACCAGCAAACAACTCAGCAAACGTTCCAGTAACCCTCTCCCAGCTCAGCGTCGAAATCAGCGACCCAGACGGCGGTCTCATGAATTGGACTATAGAAACCTCACCCAACATCGGCTCAAGCTCTGGTAACAATGCAGGAAACGGCACAATCATATGTCCAGTCTCAAACCTCACCTACGGCACCACGTATACGTGGTATGTGAATGTAACGGATGGCAACTTCTGGACAAACAAAACCTACACCTTCACAACCACAACACCACAACCACCCTCAAACCTCAAAGCAACCTCCATCAACACCACAACGATCTCTCTCACATGGACAAAAAGCCCCGATACGGATGTGACTGTTGTTGTGAGGAAAGAAGGCAGTTATCCAACCTCACCAAGCGATGGTACAGTAATCTACAACGGCACGGCAGAATCATATGTTGACTCCAACCTCTCACCAGGAACGGCATACTACTACAGAGCATGGTCATACGCTCCTAACTCCTACTCCTCATCCTATACTCAGGATATGAACTATACATATCCAAGTAAACCTACATCAATTTCATCATCTGCAACTGGCTACACAATATCGCTATATTGGAATAGAGGGGATGGTGCAGACTATACAGTCATAAGATACTCAACATCTGTATACCCAACTTCACCCTCGGAAGGCACTTTTGCATATAACGATACAGGAACATCAACAACTGTTACAGGTTTGAATCCCAACACAACCTATTACTTCTCTCTGTGGGCTTACGATTCAGAGTCTGGGTTCTACTCTCAGGATTATGCAATATGCATGGACACAACACTCGATGTGCCTCCAGACCCATCAAATCTTGTTGCAACTCCTGTGAACACAACAGCAATCTCTCTATCCTGGGATGCAGATACAAATTACAGGAGCGTTCTGGTCAGAAAGACAACTGGATATCCAACCTCTCCAACAGATGGTGTGATAGTCTACAACGGCACCGGGGCATCGTATGTAGACACAGGTCTATCGATCTCAACCCACTACTACTATGCTGTCTGGACTTACAAGGAATACTCTCATCTCTACTCTGAAGGACATGCCCAGGATGATGCCTGGACATATCCACAGCCACCACAGGATGTGGATTACACCCTCGAATCCAGCGGTACAACAGCAAACCTTACAATCACTTGGACAAAAGGGCAGGGTGCGGATAAAACGGTGATAAGAAAATCCGCAAACTCTTTCCCATCCTCACCTTCTGATGGAATTCTTGTCTACAACGGAACTGGAGAGTCGTACACAGATGTAAATATTGACCAGATGTGGTATTATAGATTATGGAGTTACAACGAGGAATCTGGTCTCTACTCAGAAGGTGTAAACCTCACGTTCTTTGCATGCTGGCTCAACTGTTACAACGAGACAACTGGAGAAGCAATCAGCAACTGGTCTGTGTTCATCTCAGACATGAATGGTTCTCAGGTCTATACAGCAGAGAATCTGCAAAACTCCCACATCCTGAACAGTTCTCAACTTCCTCAAGGTCTTGTCTCGTTCAAATTCACCGCAGATGGATACAAATTCAGGCTTTACTACTATGAAATCACATCTGAAAAATCGCTCACAATCAATGCATACCTCCCGCCAGAATCCGCAAACCTCTACATGCTGTACGTCAAGGATGTCTTTGGCTCTCCAGTCAGAGGTGCTTTAATATCTGTAAGGCATTACAATCCAGCATCGGATACATACGTTGAGGTTGCGAGGCTCTACACGGATGCTGAGGGTAGGGCTGGAGTTTATCTTGTTCCTGGAGATATGTACAAGATTGTCATATCTAAAGAAGGATACCAGACGGGACATTCCGATTTTACTCCTCTCGCAGAATTATATACAGCAGAGTTCACCCTGCTTGGAAGTGGAGAAGGGGGCGAATTACCAGAAGGGTTGTGGGACAACATCACCTTATCGATAAGACCATCACAGACACATTTCAATGAATCAACGAATCTCACCGTTTACTTCAACATCTCATGCCCGACTGGAGAGATTGAGTGGTACAGGATAGAGGTCTACAAAATCAGGAATCTCACTCAAACTGAAACTCTGCTCTACAGCAAAAGCGAATCAAACCCGTACGGAGGAAACCTCTCCTACAACATAGGAAGCGAGGTCGGAACATACAAGGTCGTATGCACATTCAAGAAGCAGAACTTCTCTGCTGTATCCTTTGAGAGGGATTACTACATCTATGAGGAAAAACTCCCATCCATGAGCATCATTCCTCCCCACGTCTACGTGATAATCCTCATCTTCCTCGCCCTCGCAGCGATGGCATTCCTGATGAGGCTTGGAGCTGGGGACTTATCACCGATTGCTGGGATAATCGTGTTTATTATCGGATTCCTCATCTACCCAGTTACAATCGCTGGAGTGAGCTGCTGGTATCTGGTCATAGCGATGGGTATCGGGTATGGAGCGTATATGCTCGTAAGGAGTGGAGTGTGATAGGAAGATGAAAGCAGATGTCTACATAATGACGATGCTCGGTCTTGCGATAGGGCTATATCTATTCGGGTTCACATCTCCACTCGTTGGCTCGGTGATGGCTGGAGATTTCTCGATGGATTCGTTTGTAGAAACGCTCAAAACCGCCATATTTTCTCCTCTCGGCATCACAAACCTCGGATTCATTCTCGGATTTGCATTCCTTCCAGCCATCAACCTGAGCAGTGGAAGTGGGACGGGGTTTGCGGTTGGTTCGGTTCTGCAGTTTTACATCCCTCTTGTCTTGATCTATGCAGTTCTGAACTACGTTGCATTTCCAGTTGTACCTGTGATTTCACAGAATGTGGCATTTGAACCGATCTCACTGATCCTCACCGTCGTGTTCAACACCATGCTGACTCTTACAATACTTGAGTTTGCAGGAGGGAGATAATGACGCAGATGATATGGGATCTGATAGGAGAAACCCTCACGCAGGTGGTTGGAAACCCGCTGATACTTGGAGTTATCTTCATCTTTTACATCGTGATGATGGCTCTCTCCATGAGATTGAACTCTCCAGCCCTGCTCGTGATAATGATTCCAACGATGGTTGTAGCATCTCTCTGGGTTGGTGTTGCTGGAAAGATTTTCATGGGTGTCGCTCTTGGAGTGATAATTGCTCTTGCTCTGATAAGATGGGTGAGAAGGTAGTTCTCGAAAAGGTGAAGAGGAATCTCCTTGCATGCGGGAAAAAGAAGTTACTCCCTGGAGAGTTCAGAGATGTTGTGTACTCTGTGAGGGTCATGAACGGGGAGTTACTTCCGATAAAGATGCATCTGATTGAGATGGGTTTTCCAGAAAAGACTGCGGAGAGGATCACGAGAGCAATATCCTACAGGTTCAGGTTTCTCAGGGAGGATGCAGAGGAGATTTTGAAGGAGTTGGAGAGGGAGGGGTTCTTGGAGAGGGATGGATTTTGTGTGGTAATTAAGGGAGGTAGCGGAGGGGTTACCTCTGGCTGAATTTAGAAGCATCAAAAATCTTATCTTATTTTTTTGAAAACAATCAAAAAAATTGCTTAATCTTAGGGTTTAAGTAGTATGATAAAGATACACATTTAAAAAAGAAGGAGGTGAAATGAAATGTTTGGAAAGAGAGGATTTGCAGGAGCAGTGAACGTAGTGGATATGGTGATGGGTATAGTGATACTGGTGATCCTCATCGCAGCTGCAGCAATACCAGTCATCCAGGATGTTCTCAACAGTGCAAACATCTCAGGCATACCAGCCACAATACTCTCATTGATACCTGTGTTCTTGGCACTGCTTGCCCTGATAAGCATCTCAAAGGTCTTCTAAGGGTGAGAGGGATACATCAAAATCCCATCACCTCTCCACTATTTTTAAATAGTGGAAAGGAGATTTTGAAAGGATGATCATCGAGGCTTTTATCCTGTGGCTTGCTCTCTGGGCGATTTTTCTTGGGATGTCTACTCTTGGTCGTAAGGGGTGGGTTTTTGGTGCAGTTGCTGGAATCTGGGCAATTCTGCTGGGTGCGTTTGTTCTTATCGATGGGATTCAGATACAGAATGGTTTGTTTGTCAAGACTGTGAACAACACAACGGTGGTGAATTACTCGTACAGCGATCTGGTTTTGCCAGTTTCAACGTACTCGTACATCTGGGGGCTGTTCTTTGTGCTGATTGGGATGTATCTGCTGTTCATCTCGATTTTGTCAAGAAAAAGAGGCTAAAAATCGATACAAAAACTTTAAAAACACCAAAAATATTCACATAAATAATGAAAATAAAGAAATCGATTTTTGATGAAGTTGAAGAATTGTTGGAAAAAGACGAGAATTTTAAGCAGTACACCCAGTACATCCAGAGGCACCAAGTGATTCCTGACAATCCCTACACCCACAACTACGTTCTGCTGACAGCAAGACAGGGAGAAATTGAAAGATTTGAAGATTTGATGCATCCCCAGGCGATGCTCGGAGCGATTGATGACCCGAAGAGCCTAAGATTGTATCAAAATGACATCTACTTCTTATCGAACCTCTTTTCCCTTGCAAAGAACAGCAAGACCTTGAGGTACGTATTTGATGCACTCTTCTACAGTTTCGTTTTTGAAGTAAGATTGACATCGACTCTTGATGGTGCAGAGAGAACCTATCAGGCTGGAGCGATGCCTGTAACCAAGCCAAAGGGATTCAGATTCTTTACAAGAAAGAAGAGACCGAAAGAGCCTCTCGGATATGTGATTCCAGAGGAGAGTGAGGAAAGTGTCTATGAATAGTGATGTTGAGAAGAAGCTGAGGAAGATCAGTGAGGTTTTGAAGAAAACAAGTGAAGAGAAAAAGGTTGAGGAGAAAAAGAGAGGAAGACCTCCAAAGGAAAAAGCTGAAGAAATGACAGATAAAGACATCAAACTCTTGGAGAAAAGACTCACAGAAAAACCGAGAGACACTTTTAGAAGTGCGTTGTATCTTGCCATTCTCGGCATCGTTGGGATCATTCTTGCCATGCAGGTTCAGGTAGCGGATGTGGTGAGAATTCTCGCTGTTTTTGTCGGTGCTTGCTTTTTCATTCCAATTGGTCTGTTTGCTGGGATGGCACTTGGGAATCCATACATCAGGTGCAGGATTCTCAGGAAGATGCGAAAGAGGGATTATGCAATTGTGAACTTTATTCAGAAGGATGGGAGGCACATTGATACAAAGATAAAGAATCTGGAAGAGGATGTTGTCATTCATGGTAGTAGGCTGTGGATAATCCAGAGGAGGAAGATTTATTCAGTGGATGCTGATGGCTCGAAAGTCTTTCAAGCAAAGATAGACCCCGAAGGAGTTTACACCATTGCTGATGTACCCGTTGTGTTCTTGGATGTTGAGAACATGTTTCCGGTAACATTCCACAGGGAGGAGCAGGAGAACATAGACCCACAGCAGGCTGGGGCAACTCTGCTTGGATGGGTGAACAATCAGATAACAAAAAGAGGGAAATCACTGAGAGACGTGATGTTCATAGTGATAAATATTGCACTGTCTGTCATGAATCTTGTCATCCTCTACCAGCTCTATGACAAGCTGGTGGGATGGTGATGGAGGATTACGAAGGAAGAAGGCTGGTAGAGGAGGAAATCGGATATAGGGAGTATCTGCTGAAGAAGTACGTCGAGATGTGCGAGCTGGCTACACAGCTGAGGAAGAGTTATATCGAGGGGAAGTCTGATAGAGAGACTCACTACAAACTCGTGAGCCTTGCGATAGATCTCTGGCTCCAGATTCTTCCAAAGGTGCAGGGGAAGGCAAATCTTGAGAAAAGGTTGAAAAGATACGTGGTGTTCTATGTCAATCCGATTCTCTTCTTTCAGGAGGGGTACGAAAAACTCCTCTGGATGATGATCTTTGATTTGAGGTATGCATTTGAGAGTCTCGGTTTGACAAATATTGTTTGAGGTGAAAAAATGGAGATTGTGATGCAGGATTTGGAAGACCTGAAAAAATTGTTGGAAGAGGCTAAGGATAGGGTTGTACTGTTCTGTGGAGTTGAAACTGCGGCATCTGAGACGAGAATCCTGTTCGGTGTGACGGTGAGTTGTGCAGTGGAAGTTACAGAATCTGTTGAGCCAGCTCTGGTGAGATACACGGAGGTGGTTGGAGAGGGGCATACTGATAAGGAAGCGAAGAAACTTGAGGAGAAGGCAAAGAAGAGGAGAGATGAAATCATCGAAGAGCTGAAGAAGGAAGGATTTACGGTCTATAGAGGACTGATAGGATGAGGGTGAGATTCATACTTGACAAACTGGATGATGTGAGGTACAACCATCTGAAAGCAAACCTCGAATTCTTCAAGTGGGAGCTGGTTTTGTCTGCAAAGAAACTTGTCGAGATCGCAAGGAAGAGCAGGCTGCTGAAGGTGATGAAAATCTCAAAGAACGTGAGGTTACTGTCTCAGGTTTTGCAGGAGTATGGAGAGACGATTGTGGAGCAGACGAAGAGTTTTGTGGATTACAGGGTGTGGAATGATGAAAATAAGACATGCTTTGAGGTCTACGTGAATGATGCGTATTTTGAGCTGAAGGAGGTTCTATCGAAAAATCCTGTAGCGAGAAAAATTGGTGGCAAAATTTACAGTGTTAAAGATTTCGTTGATGCAATGAGTAAGGAAGTAAAAAAAGACTACAGCAAGGATTTCAGGGTGGAAATCATTGAGGAAGAGAAAAACGAAGAATGACCTCATCTTCTTTTTTCTCTATCTTGCCATCTATCTCTACTTCTTCTTCACAGAGAGCAGGACTGGAAGGTTCAGCGAAGCTTTTCTTTTCAGCTCCTGGCTGGTGATGCTGTACTTCTTCTTCGTGGTCATCTCCGAGAAGGGGATAAACGTCAAAGAGGAGTTGAGGAGAGGGGTACAGGAAGCGAGAGAAAGTTTTTTAAACTCGGAAGATATTAGAGAATGTGATAAGGGAAGTATTGAACACAACGGAGGTTATGAGAATATGCAGAAATGCCCTATTTGTGGAGCATGGTTCAAGACCAAGAAGGCTCTCCACATCCACATGACTAAGAGGCATAAGAAGAAAAAGAAGAATGGTAGGAGGTGAAATTTTGGCGAAGAAATATAAATATTTTGTAACAGATGGAGCCTTTGTTTGGGGGTACAATAATCTCAAAGAGGCAAGAAAATTTGCAAAACATCTTGCAAAGACTAATCAATTATTGGATGTTAGAATTGTAAATCCAAAGATGCGTACTATCGAGGAATACGAATGGTCTAAAAAATCAGGAAGAGTAATATGCAGATATCGAAGAAAGAGGTGGTGAGGAAAACGGGGAAAATACATTACTTTGGCAAATATGGGGGCTACGAAATTTTTGCAACAAAGATAGGTGGTGCAAAACATTCTCCATACTGCTCCACCAAATCGAAAAAAAGAGCACTAGAAATAGCAAAGAAATTAAAGAAACTTGGATACCATGCGAAGGTGAGGATTGACCCAGCAACAAGAGGAAAGGGACGAAAATCTTACATCGTATATGTTCCACGCAGTGAGTGGTCGAAAGTAAAGAGAAAGAAAATAAGGGCATAGGGAGGTGAGGAGAGGAAATGGCAAGGAGGACGGTGTACTGGATTCAACATGCGGTGAAGAGACCTGGGGCGTTGTCAAGACAGCTCGGCATCTCCATCAAGGACAACATCCCCAAGACCCTGCTTGAGAAAATCGCAAAAACCCCAATTGGCAAGACCATCAAGAATCCAACCAAGAAAGGCAAACGGAGAATCAAGGTGACGAGGAAGCTGAAGAAGAGGGCTGTCCTTGCTCTCACGTTGAAGAGACTGGCGGAGAAGAAGAGGAGGAAGTAAATGGCAGGGAGAAAGAAATACAAATATTTCGTGACGGATGGAATCTATGCATATGGGTTCAACTCGATCTCAGAGGCGAGAAAATATGCAAAATATCTGGCAGAGAAAAATCAAAAGACTGCATGTATTGTAAAGCCCGTCGGGAGAGAATTGGAGCTGGAGACGTATAAGGTGAAAACCACTCGTAGAAAAAAGAAGAAGAGGAGGAGGAGATAGATTTGGAGGTGTTGAAGAATAGGAAGGAGGTGAGATAAAAATGCTGTTTTGAAGGGAGGAAAAGAAAAGAAATGTGCAGATGAACTTCCCTCTTGCCCGCCTCTAATTTTCATTCATTCCACCTCCTCCTTGACGATATACTTCTTCAAGTTAAGATTGTAATGGCATATCGGACAGACAATGTAAATAGGATGATTTCTGCTAATCATTGCGATCTTCGATCCCTTGTAATCCCATTGATGTCCACATTTTGGGCAACAGACTTTGACCATTAGTTTTCAGCCTCCTCTATTTTTCTTTGCATGTCCTTTGGCAGATCTTCATAATAGTGATAGTCGACTGGTTCGTGCTTTGCTATTTTTTCAGAGAATATCTCCGCTCCCTCATCGTATGCTTTAGCAACTCTTTCGACTAACTCATCGCCTGGATCTACTATAAACCCATACGCAATCCCATTCTTCTTATCCCAGATGAAGTACTCATTGTTATACCACCCAAGCCTTACAAACCTTAAATTCTTCGCCACCATTTTTCTCACCTCACCTCAGAATGGTTTATTTTCATCGTATGTCTTTTTATCTATCTCTGCGAGATCAACGACATCATCGTATGCGTCAGCAATCAGGAGTCTGTAATATTTATCACCGTCTTTGAAGTAAATAGCTGCGGCATCTCCTCCTCGACCGTCTGGAAATGATGTATATTCTGATTTTGTATATCCTTCATCGAAATGATCGATAAAGCGGATCTCTGCCTCGTAGAATTCTCTATCTGCCTCTTCGTATTTTCCTTCATCAACTAATTTCTTGTATTCCGCCACCTCTTGCCTCCACACCTTCAAGATCTCTTCTTTTTTCATTTTTCCATCACCACTATATAGTATATAGTATGTAGTATATATACCTTTCGCAGAAATCTTTATATAGTTTTTGGTCTGGAGGAGGGTTTATATATTTGAAATATAATACTACATCAAAGTCAGAACTCAGATCCTCATCCCAGCGATGATCCTCCTCGGTGAGGAGGGGAGCGGTGAGGGTTCGCTCTGAAAAGGAGGTGAGAATTTGGGAAAAACATTAACATTTGAATCGATGGATGCTTTTAAAAGGTGGTGTAAGAAAAAAGGTTATCACGTGGATGCAAGACCATATACAGGTATATGGACTAAAAATGGAACAAGGGTAGGGAGTTATTTTGAAAAAATACATAAAAAAGGAAGAAATAAAGGAAAACACTATGTCTTGGTGAATCTATATCGATAAACATCTGGAGTTACCCTCGGAGTACCGACGAAGGTAACCCCCTCTGAAATGCCATTTTTCGCACGGAAAGTAGGGAGGGTTTGCTGAAATTTCCGGTTTTGAGAGGTTTCTCTGGCTGACAAATTCACAGACTGACAATTTTGCAGGATAAAAAAACGAATAGTAATGTATATATATGAGTATGTATATACATACATATGGTGATAGAGATGAATGAGAGAATATTTGAAAAAATAAGAGAGGAGTACGGAAGAACGGCAACTATTGAGAGAAAAAACGAATGGATGGACTGGGTTTATCTTGGAGAAGAGGGAACAACAGGAAGAAGAAGAGTCTGGGTTCGTGAGGAAAACGGGAAAGTAATAGCAAAGTTTGAGGAATATGGGATAACCCCTGAGGAGTCATATGAAAGAGAGGTGACTCTAAAGAATATCGATGACATCATCAAAGAAATCAAAGAGTTTCTCTCATAAGGAGGGGATGAAAAATGTTGAATGGAAATGGTGTAAATATCTCAATAAAAGCTAACATCAACAAAACCAGTGGCAAAAGAACAATAAAAATCGAAGGCAACTGGACGGCGAGCGAGATTTCAGCAGTCATCGAAAAAATCAGTGAGGTTCTGAAAATCGATAACAAAAAGGTAGGAGGGAGCAGGTGATGGGAGCGGTAATTCGTCCGGTTCTCAGCGTGGCAAAGACTGAAAGTGGAAGATTGGTTGTATGGTATGACCGCACAATCAACTCGCTATTGAAAAGAGCGGTTCTGACGGAGGTGAAATCTTGATCGACATCTTCTTTATTTTTTCACCAAGGGGTTGCTGTATCCCTCTCGCCCTGAGAAAGAGGGGGGTGAGGAGATGATAATGGTAAAATTTAGTGTAAAGTTAGATAAAGATGGAAAAATTGAGGCTGTTTATCGAACCTGTAATGCTTCTCGACCGTTCTGCAAAGGATGTATATTTGAAGAAAAATGCGATAAGATAATGGAAGCTATAAAGGAGGTTGATAAATGAAAGAATCTATAAAAATTTCAGTTACGGTAGATGGGGATGAAAAAGAACTCGAAATATGTTATGACAGTGAATATGAGACTATAACTACATATATTGATAAGCAAGAGGTTTTTGGAGCTGATTGGGAAAACATAAAGAAAGTCTTTGAAAGAGCTTTGGAGTTGTGGGGATAGGAGGTGAAGAGGTAATGCCAACCATCCAAGTCTACTTGCAGGAGGATGTTCACAAGCAACTGACGGAGAGTGTGCCGCCTGGGAAGAGGAGTCCGCTGATAAACAAACTGCTGAAGGAATATTTTGCTCGGAAAAAGAAAGAGGAGGGTGAGTGATGAGAGTAAAGACATTGTACTCGGGTACAATTGTGAGGTTGAAGGACGGGAGAGTTTGTAAGATTCTGGATGTCAGATATAAGCCTATAGAGATTAAAGCCACAGATTTGGACAATGACAAGGAAGTTGTTTTGACGTTTAGAGAGATCGATAAAATTCTATATGAAAAGACTCCGATAGACACAGTGATAGAACTCATGCCAGCGATTGGGGTCACACTGAGTGCTGCCTTCTTGTCCGGTCTTCTGAAAGAGATTAGCAAGAAAGTAGATGAAAAAGAGGGAGTAAAGAAGGAGGAGAGATGATGGTCTCGGTAGAAATACGTGGAAAGGAAGTGAGGCGAAAAGGAGCGGGAATTACAGACTACAAGCCGAGGCAGAGATTCCGCTGTGAAAGATGCAGGCACGAGTGGTGGCTGACCGAGGAGCAGGAAAAGAAGTGCTATCTCTGCGGAGGTGTGCTGAGATGACGGATAGGGGGGAGCTGGATCAGAAGAAGATAGAAAAACTCTATGAGATCTACACAGAGATTGAGAAAAAATGTGGAGACAATCTGATTACATTGCTAAACTGGATGCTCTTTGCAAAAGATTGGGCAGAAAAGAATGACGCATTAAATGAATATAATGCAATTTTGGGATGCATAAGCAAGGCGATGGAAGAAGCTGAATCGCAGAGTAAGGAGGGGATATGTTGACTCTGGAGAGTTTTGATGAGAAGTTGAAAGCAATCGATTCTCAGATTGATATCTACGTGGCTGTCAACGAGAAATGCAGGGAGCGGGGAATCCAGGACAAAGACATCATCATCGCCATCTACCGTGAGGTTGCAACAGATTTGCGGGGAGCAGAGATCAGGGAGGAGCAGGAGAGCAGGAGATTTGTTACGGTTAGGGTGCGGGATGGAGAGGAGTTAAGAACTGTTGATGTCAAGGAAGAACTCAAGAGGCTGAATTTCAAGTTTGATGGTGAAAAAAAGCTGTGGTACCGAAAGATGCGAAAGAAGACGTGGGATCAGGTCAAGGAGAACAGAATTTTCGGGAAGCTGAAGGTGGAGGTGGTGGAGAGGTGAAAGTGAAATTCGAAGGAGAACCCCGTGATGTCGTCATACTGCTCCATGAGGGTGGTGCAAGGGGAGATAAAATAGCAATAGACATCCTTGCAAAGAAGGAATTCCTCGAGAAGCACAGGAGAATCAAGAAGACTTTGGAAGATGCCTTCAATTATGTGTCTGATGAATGCCCTTTCGTGAAGGAATTCCAAAAACGGTACAAATCCTATGAACTGCTCGCATCCGATGACCTCTCCCACATCTTTCTCTTTAATTGTGCCGTACTGTATCGCCTCCTCGAGATTTACAGGCGGTACAAGACAGGTGTGGTTATTGCGTATGAGGAGGGATGATGGGAAATGAATCCAGAGCCGCTGAAAGGCAACCCCAAACAACCCAATATCAGCAGGGCTATTCCCGTGGTGCCCTTAATGTCCTACACGGGTGAAGGACTAGCTGTGAGGGTTGGGGGATTTCGCCTTTCAGGAGGGAGAAAATGAAGTATGAACCGCTGAAATTGAGTTTAGAGAACTGGCGTAAATTTGCAATAAGCAGAATAGCACTTGCAAAAGAGGAGTTAGAAAAAACAGGATACTACGATGATTGGGATAATATAGACGATTTGGCAAAGAGCAAAATGGAAGCTTTCAATCTCGGAAGGAATGTTGCCGTGGAGGATTTAATGACTGTCCTATTGAGAATGGTTGATGAAACTGAGTATGAAATCAAACAGCAGGTCAAATCAGCAGTTCAGGGATTGCTTGAGGAGATTGAAGAAAGAATACAAGAATGTATAGAAGATAAGAAACGTTTTGAACCAAAAGACCGTCTCTGGAATAGCTTTGACGGTCAGCTTATTGGTCTTGAAAAAGCAGAGGATTTAATCAAAAAATGGTTCGCAGACGTAATCAACAAAGAGGAAGAGAGGTGATGTGATATGTATTATGTGGTACAAAACAGGGAAGGGAGATTCAATTTGCTAAATCCAGACGAAATCCGTAGAAGCAGTTGGATAGGAATATACGATGATAATGGCAACTTGATTAAAGCAGTATCAGTAACAGACGATGAACCACTATTCTTCGATGACGATGAACCAGAGGAAATAGCACGGCAGTTAGAGCGATGGCTCAACAGAGTAGTATATACATCTGAAGAGGATAAGATAAAAGATATGATTAAGTTTTTGCGTGAAAATTCTAAAGAACTGATGGTGGGAAAGTTGAAAAAAGACATACACAGAATCAATAAAAAGATAGAACAACTGAAGAAAGAAAAAGAAGCATTAGTTAGAAAGTTAAATGAAGTTACAGACGTGGTGGAAGAATGATGAATGAAAAGAAAGAGCTGTGGTTTATGTGTGCATTAAGCATAAGAACAACAGACCCAGAAATAGCAGAAAAAATTGCAGATAAAGTTGTAGAGCAAATCAGCAATGAGGAAGAACTAGAATTTGTAAAGAAATTCTTGAAGGTGAGAGAATAAGCAAGAAAGAAGTTATCATCTGTGATGGTTGCGGTAAGATTATAGAAAAAACCAGCGAACACTATAAACTCAATCTTAAAACCGATAAATTCTGGGATGGTATCGAATATGACTACAATCTCATATCTCTCGATTTCTGCCCCGCCTGTGCCATGCAAATCAAAGAGACCTTACAAAAAATCGCCAGAAAATTGGAGGGAGAAGAATGAATGTAGAGAGCATTCTTGATAACTTGCTAAAACATTGCAAAAACTGCAAACATTTCAGCATAACAACAGATGGCTGGAAAGAATTCTACGAATGTTCACTGCTTGAAGAAGAAAGGATTCAAGAATTCGAAGAGGAGGACGAAGAATACATACCATACGGAACGGAAGGGTTGCTCGCAGTTGCACATTATGATACAAACGGTAACCTGACAGATGTGGAAATAACGGATTCATACCCTGAAAGTTGTCCGAAAAATAAAGGAAAGGAGGCTGAGAAATGCCAATCTGCGGAGGAATAATTAAGGAGAGTGAGTGGAATAAAGCCGTTGAAAAGGGAGAATTCTACGGTCTGATGATGTGCTATGTTCTGCCTGACGACAAGTATGAGGAGTATTTTCGTCTGCTGAGGGAAGGAAAGAAGAAAGAGGCAGATGAAATTTTCAGGAAATATGCTTGGAGTGTGATATGAGATGAGGGAGATAAAGTTCAGGGCTTGGAATAAAAATAAGCAAGTAATGGAAGATATAATCCTGATTAACCTTAGAAATAAGCAAATCTTAATTGATACTGGTGAAGAGGTCAACTTATTGGAATTTCATGAAGTGGAACTCATGCAATACACAGGTCTCAGGGATAAAAACGGAAGGGAGATTTACGAGGGAGATATTGTGAGATTCAAGGACTGGTGGGACGAGGAAATGGTCGGGGAGGTGAGGTACAGCGAAAAGGACATGGCATTCACAATTATGATCTATGGGAATGGGTTGAAATACTGCCCAAGGTGCGGGAGGAGGTTGAAGCACAAAATCGGGTCGAACAAGTGGTGGTGTGGATATTGCAGGCTACACTTCTACAAAACGCCTGTTGGGATTTACGTGAAGCGGTCTGGGACGGAGAAAGGTGGGGTGCGAATAGAGAAGGTGTTGGAGGAGGAGAAAAGCGGTTCTGGGATTTTTACAAAAGAGGAATATTAAAATGATTATTCTTTTTTGAGAATAAGCACTTATAAACTCTTATTCACAGAAATGAATAAGCCGTGGTGCTGGAGATGGGGACGAGACAAAAAACTCTTGCTGATTGTCTGCCCTGGTATGAGGCTGTGAGGTGTAGGTTGTTGAGGTGTGATGGTTGCGGAAAGGTTCTGGATCAGGGCTATTTTTGGGATGGGGAGAGGAGGTTGTGTTTGGGGTGTAGTTTGAAAAGACAGAACTGACTGTGACGTTTCTGAAAAACGTCACAAAAACGTCACACTATCTGAAGAAGACATTCTAGGATATTTTTGAAAATGTGTGACATATGTGACGTTTGTGACGTTTTTAGAGAGATATACTATACTTTACTTTACATCTCATTATATCAACGCCAGCGCCGGAGGGGGGTAGGCATCCTCTCAGAAACGTCACAAACGTCACAACGTCACATCTCTCCTTATGGCGACTGTGACGTTTTGCGTGACAAAACGTCATCCCCTCCTCCACCTACTCATTTTTTGGTAGTTATCCACCAATTTCTGAGTTGCACTAAAAACATTAAAAACTCCCTCAGCATTCACAAAAGCATGAGCGGTTGTGGTAGTGGTGTGGAGCGAAAGGCACGGATTTTTTACTCCGATGGAAGAAGTGATCTGGCAAAGAAGATAGATGGCTTCATTCTGGAAATGAGCGACGGTTTCGTGAGATTCATAGATGCAAAGACAGGAATAGAGATGGCAATACCGATGAGCAAAATCTACAGAATAGTCTTCTTCGAGGAGGGAAACAATGAGGGCAGAATGGCGTGATGATCTTGATGAATCAACGAGAAACATCATTGAATCTCTCAGACCCCACACGTCACCAATCGACCCCATCCAAGACGACTCTCTTATAGACATAGATGACGAAACAGACAATCTCGCAAGAAAAGACACAAAAGAAATCCCAATCTCGGAGAAATACAAGAAGAAACTCATCAACAATATCTCCCTCTTCCTTGATGCAAAAACATACGAGCAAACCCTTCCGAGTTTTGTCGATTTCTCCGATGCTGTAAATCTTCACGATTATCCTCACCGCACCCTCTCCTTCCAAGCAGATGGAAAATTCTACGAGGTCATCCCCGGAACCCACATCTGTCTCCGATGCGGTCACATAGATGTCTATGCAAATGGAAAGCAACACTGTAAAAACTGCAATCGTACAGGACTCAAACAACTCAGCCCAAACTTCTTCCAGGAACCTTGGTGCCCATATCCTGCACCAAGAAAAATAGACCCGTGGACAGATGTTTTTCAGCAGATTGTAGATATCCTTGAGAAGACCCTCTATTACGATGAAAAAATCCTCTATGTCATCCATGCTCTCTGGATCATGGCAAGTTACAGACAGCAGGATTTTGATACAGCTCCATATCTCCAGTTCATTGCACCGATTTCCTCTGGCAAAACCAGGGCTTTGGAGGTTACATCACGTCTTGCATATCGTGGAGTTCTCTATGCAACCATCTCCCCAGCAGCTTTGTGCAGAGAGATCAACAAGTACCATGTCACTCCCTGCGTGGATCAGGCGGAGTTTAACTTTGACACGAAGACAGAATCCGGGAGGGAAAATTACTCGATATGGATGTGCGGGTACAGGAAGGGTCAGTTCTACACGAGAGCATCTCAGGAAAACAGCGATGATGTCGTCAGGAAAGATGTCTTTGGTTTCAAAGCACTTGCATCAACCAGAGATTTCGATGAAGCCTTGTCATCAAGAAGCATCATCTTCAACATGAAAGAAGGAGACCCGGAAGTTAAGGATGTCAAGATGATAATGCCAGAGATTCAGAGAGTGAGGATGCAACTTCTCTATTTTCACCTGCTCGATGAATCTCCCCTCTCAGAACACCTCGATGCAATCTACGAATGCTCATCTGCAACAGGAAGACTCAGAGAGATTTATCAACCTTTGATTGCAGTTGCGGATTTTCTCGATATTGATAAATCCCCAATCGTATCATTCATAGAGAGAGACAAAATCAGGAAGTTGAAAGTTTTACAGGAATCTCTTGAGGGTCAGATAGTCATGGCAATCAAAGAGATGATGGATGAAGGTACAGGTGAATGTTCCACTCTTTCTGGAGAGATGATATACATTCCCATCAAGGACATAGCAGACAGAGTCGGGGCGGATGCAAGGGTTGTGGGAAGAAAACTCAACGTTTTGAATCTTGAGAAAACCAAGATGAGAGAGGGCAGAGTTATCGATCTCTCAGATGAGAAAAATCAGAAACAACTCCAGTACCTGTTCAAAAAATACGGTCTTGTGACAGATACACAGGAGCAGGGCACTTTGGATTTCGGAGGTGAGGAAAATGGAGAGTGAAGAGATCAAGATGCTGAAGAGTGCAACGAAAAGACGATACAGAAGACTCGTTGAAAGGGCAAAGATTTACGGCATCTCTCCCCTCTCCTTCTCCGAGCTGTGGGAGGTTGTGCTGAAGTCTTACAGGGAAGGATTCAGATGTTTTTACTGCGGAAGAAAGATGAGAATTCGTGGGGATAAAGAAGACTTTTCAGATGCATTCTCAATTGATCATTACATTCCTATAAGCGAGGGTGGAAAATCTTCTCAGGATAACATTGTCATCTGCTGTACACGGTGCAATCTGGTGAAAGGCACTCTCAGAGGAGATACGTTTCGAGAGATATTGTCTCAGTTCGATGATCCCTCTCTCAGAGAAAAATACCTTGAGGAGATGTACAGAGCATCCTTACCGAGAAAACTGGAAAGGCTTGAAAGCGAAGGGTTGTTGAGAAAATATCGAAAAACTTCTATTCGTCAATCAAAACTATGGAAAAATAACCCACCACAACCTTTTTAACCCCTCCCACCATTACTACTACGACTACTACTACTACGAGGAAAAAGTTGGAGGAGATGCGATGACAGAAACTGTAAAATGCCCGAAATGTGGATACGAATGGAGTTATCGTGGTAACCTGATGTTCCGCAGAACCTGTCCAAATTGCGGCTACACCTTCTTTGTCAACCTGAAAAACCATCGGGAGGTCGATAAATGAAACCCATCTACAACCCCATCACAGGCAAATACTACACCCTCCTCCACCGCAATCCACCCCAGCGTGAAAGAAAGATTCGACTCTGGCAGAGACCGAAAAACCTGAAGAAGAAAACTCTCCTCGATTTGATGGTTGGTGATAAAAAATGAGGAGGAGCGCCCCGATACCAAACATCCTCCACTCCTCACCACCACTCCTCGCTGGGTACAGCCCCATCCCATCCTCTTGGCGGGAAAGTGCTCCTCCTCCCCTGTTCCTTCCATCTCAGGCTCCTTTTCTCGCCGGGTGGGAGAGGCATGGTATCTCTCTCACCACCTCCAAGCCTGTCCTCGTTTTTCCGTGCATCCCACCTCCTCTGCCATGCCTCTCCCATGGCAGGGAGGCGTCCCCTCCTATCGTCACCTCCCCCAATTC
>Ga0209410_1000153_pt1 | contig 28724 bp, 26 predicted proteins | sample Mar14436cmmetaG_FD_184135 | JGI IMG/M metagenome (GOLD analysis project Ga0209410, IMG submission 184135) | Marine hydrothermal vent microbial communities from Guaymas Basin, Gulf of California to study Microbial Dark Matter (Phase II) - Marker... ... | reverse complement strand
GGGATAAATGGCTAAATACGCCTTTTTCCTAGGTTGCATTGCACCCCTCAGATATCCAGGCCTTGAAGCCGCCACTAAAAAGGTCATGCAACACTTCGGTATAGAACTTCTAGATTTAAATGGGGCTTCGTGCTGTCCAGCTCCGGGAGTTTTCGGTAGCTTTGACCTTTGGAACTGGCTTGTAATTGCTGCTAGAAACCTCTCACTTGGTGAATCGCTTGGCGCAGATTTAACAACCATTTGTAATGGTTGCTACGCAACCCTACAGGAAGCATGGCACATCCTAAAGGAGGATCCTAGTAAGCGAAGAAGCGTAAATGAGGTTCTAAGTAAAGTTAATAGAACTTACAACGCTAAAACAGGAATTAAACACATAATTGAAGTTTTTACCAATGATATAGGGATCGACAAAATAAAATCATCTGTTAAAAACCCTCTTGAAGGCCTCAAAGTTGCAGTCCACTACGGTTGTCATTTCCTAAAACCTAGAAAAATCAGAGGACACGGTTCAAGTGAAAAACCGCATATACTTGAAGATATCGTTAAAGCTCTTGGCGCTAAACCCATATACTACAAAGAAAAATTACTTTGCTGTGGTGCAGGTGGAGGAGTAAGAGCAGGTAACCTAGACACAGCCTTAGAAATCACAGCAAGAAAATTGGAAAGTGTAAAGGAAGCTGGAGCTGACTGCATTCTTCATCCATGCTCCTTCTGCCATTTCCAATTTGATAGAGGGCAAGTTGAGCTTCGAGAAAGAAAAGGAATAGAATTTGATGTTCCAGTGATTCATCTTGTTCAACTAATCGGCTTAGCGGTGGGAATAGATCCTAAGAGCTTAGGGCTTTACGAAAATGAAATTCCCCCAACATATCTAGATAAGCTTGGTTTGGGGTGAAAACCTTGGAAAATCCCCGTGTAGGTGTTTTTGTTTGCGAATGCGGTGGAAACATTTCTGATGTCGTAGATGTTAAAAGAGTTGTCAAAGCAGCTTCAGAATGGGAAAACGTTGTTGTAGCAAGACATTACACTTACATGTGCTCAAAACCGGGAGTCGAACTCATAAGGCAATCGATTAAGAAAAAAGGATTAAATAGAGTAGTTATTGCATGCTGTACACCGAAAATGCACAGAAAAATGTTTGAGAGAAACGTAGAGGAAGAGGGTGTAAACTCGGCCTTTCTAGAAGTTGTAAATATCCGTGAACAATGTTCCTGGGTTCACCACGAGGATCATGAGGGAGCAACCTTAAAAGCTATAGACCTCGTTAAAGGCGCTGTTAAAAAAGTTGAAAAAGCAATTCCCCTACATCCCGGTAAAATGCCGGTTAAACCCGCTGTACTGGTTATCGGTGGAGGTATAGCTGGCATAACCGCCGCTCTACGTGTTGCCGAAGCTGGAATAAAAGTATATTTAGTTGAAAAGGAACCCACAATCGGAGGCCATATGGCTAAGTATGCTAAGGTTTTCCCCACCCTAGATTGCGCTCAATGTATTTTAACACCTAAAATGGGAGAAGTTGCAGAAAACCCAAACATCGAGCTTTTTACACTCGCCGAAGTCGCATCTGTCGAAGGCGTTCCAGGAGACTTTAAAGTCAAAATTAAACTCAAACCAAGAGGAGTGGACGTTGAGAAATGCGTCGGTTGCGGAGCCTGTAACCGAGTGTGCCCTGTTGAAACAGTCTCCGATTTTGACGAAGGACTAGGGAAACGCAAAGCCATCTATATACCGTTTCCACAAGCAGTTCCCTCAGCTTACGTTATAGACTTTAATAGTTGCACAAAATGTGGAAAATGTGTCGAGAAATGTCCTAGAAAAGCTATAAACCTCGATGATACGGAAAAAGAAATAGAAGTAGATGTTGGAGCTATTATAGTTGCAACTGGTTTCAAACTTTTCGATTTAAGCGAATACGGTGAATATAAATACGGTACGCATCCAAATGTCATAACTTCATTACAAATGGAGCGATTGATGAACGTAACAGGTCCAACAAGCGGTGCGATCGTTCGACCTAGCGACGGCGGCGAAGTTAAAAAAATAGGCTACGTTCTTTGCGCAGGGTCAAGAGACACAAACAAGGGTAAACCCTATTGTAGCCGTGTATGTTGCCTATATGCGACCAAACAAGCATTAATGATGAAGGAATTCATGGAAGGACTAGATATATGGATTCACTACATAGATTTAAGAGCAGCTGGAAGAAGATACGAAGAATTCTACAAAAATGCTCAAATCGAAGGAGTAAAATTCGTTAGAGGAAAAGTATCAGAAATAATTCCAGATGGAGACCAACTAATTGTTAGAGCAGAAGACACAACGCTAGGCAGACCAATAGAAAACAGATATGACCTAGTAGTTTTATGTCCACCAATAGTGCCAAGCCCAGAGATAACTAAGCTAGCCGAAATACTAAAAATTCCACTCGATGAAGACGGCTTTATTCTTGAAAAGCATCCAAAACTCGACCCTGTTGCAACAAAACGTGAAGGAATATTTGCTTGCGGGGTCATATTAGGACCAAAAGACATTCAAACATCTGTTTCGGAAGCAGAGGGAGCAGCTGCAAAAGCAATAAACTTCCTAATACAAAAGGAGAAAATCATCGAACCAAACAAAGCTTATCTTGCTGTACCTGAAAGATGCGATGCTTGTGGAGAATGTATCGAAGTATGTCCAACAGAAGCAATTTCCGTTGCAAGCGATAAAGTTGAGATAAATGAAATTCTTTGCAATGGATGTGGAGCCTGTATACCAGCGTGTCCCAAGGAAGCCTTAGACCTTAAAGGACTATCTGATGAACAATTGATGGCTGAAATAGAAGGTGTACTAACCGGATCAGAGTCTGAAATTAAAATACTTGCTTTCGTAGAAAATGAAATCGCCTACACAGCATTAGACTTAACTGGAGTCGCACGGCTATCCTACCCGAGTAGCATTAGAGTTATACCTGTACCCTCCACCAGTAGACTAAAGTTAAAGCACATCTTGTATGCTTTCGCGAAAGGTGCTGACGGTATAATGTTCTTAGAAGCTCCAGAACACGAGGGACCCTTTGGAAAGGCACATGCAATCGCTGAAGAAAGAATCGAAAACTACAGGTTCGACATTGAAGACTACGACATTGATAGCGTAAGAATATGGTTCTCAAAAGTCTACGTCCCAGACTGGAGGAAACTAGTAAAAGTCTTTGAAACCTTCGACAGAATGATCAAAGACGAAGGACCAATAGACCAAGAAACAAGGGAAAACATACTTAAAAAATTAGAGGAAGAAGGTGAATAATCCGCAAATAAAAAGTTAAAATGTTAAATTTTATTTTTTGGCTTTTTCCATTTCCTTCTTTAACCATTCCTCTAGTTTCGCGTGATCTGACCCTGGTATCAGATTTTTAAGTTCTTCTTCTAAGTTTGTGGGCTCTATTACCGCAATCCAACCTTTCCCGTAAGGATCTTCATTTATTAACGACGGATTCTTTTGTACTTCCTCGTTCAGTTCAACTATTTTTCCCGAAACTGGGGACTTCAATGGCCCAACCCATTTGCCGCTCTCAATTGTTCCAAGGGTTTTTCCTTGTTTTACTGGTTGACCTACCTTCTTAGTTCTAATAAACAGTATTTTCCCTGCGGCACTTTGCGCCCAGTCATTGTACCCTACTCTTACCTTTCCATCTTCTACTTTCGCCCACATATGGTCAGGGTGGTAGTAGAAATCATCTGGGAATTCATATCCTTCTATCTTAACCATTTTAATACTCCTCCATCCACTGTTACATCTACTCATTATGCAACTTAACTTAAAATATTATTCCATCCTTTATCGATTAAGCTAATGACGTACATAAAAGTTGATTTGTTAAGTTGAACATTGAAGATTAAAAGAGCACATAAACTGTGGTGTTAAAATCGATGTGCCCTAATCTTTAAAAGTTATGTAAAAGCTGCAAAAATCATTGTTTCTTATAATTGTCGACTTTAAGTCGACAACTACTTTTTTCCTGGGTTTGAAATGGCTGAAAATATAGGAAAAGCTTAACTCGTGAATTCTACACGGTATGTCCCTAAGATTCCCTTTCAATGTTTGACCAATTTCTTGGAAAATACAGTTCCTTATAACTATGGATATTTTCCCTTTACCCATTTTTTTAAGTTCACAATACATCCCCATATCGTTAAGCTCATCTCTAAGAACATCCCAGAATCTATCCGTCATCAAAATTTCTTCACCATACTTTCTCCTCAAACATTTAATTACATCCTCACCTAGAACATCTCCCACTACTTTGACCCAGGTATCTAATTCCTTGTTACCATATTTTTTAATGAACGCCTTTATTAAAGCCCGTGTAAGCAAAGGATAGTCTCTTGGAGGATATATGAACATAAAAGGTTTCTTAAGCCTGTAGACGGTTGCAGGTCTCCCTACACTTTCTTTTTGAATATCTGTTTCAACGTATCCATTTGAAGAAAGCTCATCTAAAATGTTTTTGACGGAAGTGTAACTTAGCCCTGTTTTTTGAGATATTTCAAGGATTGTAGCACACGGTTTAACAACTAAATATTCCAAAACCATCTGCATTCTCCCAAACTTGTCACGCGGCTCTGTACTCACAGTCATTCCAACACACCTGTTAACTTAAGACTACACAGCTAAGATATTCTGCTATCTTAGAGTGACATATATATGATCAATTAAATAATATCTAATTTCAAGTATTTAACACTTTGTAGGGGAAACGATTACATTTTGAATTAAATTTTAGAAATTTTCTATAAAGCGTGATGTATTAAAAGTTTTGCATTTCGTTTTAAGTTTATTAACGGTGTTATAAAATGGTAGGTCTATTACTTAAAACATTGTGTGTTGTTCTTTAAAATAATAAAAGGTTATCTATGCTGTTAAGTGTTTTCGAAGAGCTTTTTCTAGAGGGCCTCGACCCACTGCTCCTACAATTTTCTCCACGGGTTTCCCGTTTTTAAAGATTATAAAAGTTGGAATACCCATAATATAGTATCTCTGAGCAATGTCAGGATTTTCGTCTACATTCAATTTAGCAACGATGGCTTTTCCAGCATACTTCTTTGCGAGAGCTTCCACCACAGGGGACATCATGTGACAAGGCATACACCATTCAGCCCAAAAATCAACCAGCACTGGCAAATCTGAGTTGTTTATAACTTTATCAAAATTTTCTGATGTAAGTTTAACAACCTTACCTTCCGAAAATGGGTGGGAAGTTGTTTTTCTTTGGGTTGATCGTAGTAGTTCTTTCATTTTTCTTTGAAGTATTTTTTCTAGTTCACGGTCTTCTTCGTCCATGTTTTTCACCTAATATTTTATTGTATTTTTTGCACATTAAAAGCAAAATATTAATAAGAACATCAATATATAAATTTATTGTTGAACCCGAGCAAAAGCCAGGGGAATACCCATGAGTAAATTTGAGGTGTTTTTGCCCTCTAAAAGCCCCTTATGCATAGAAAAAATAAATCTACAAAACATTTTGAAATGTTGCTATGGGTTAAGTGATATAGAAGCTAATATTTTCATGTACCTTTTTGAGAAAGGTGAAAAAGACATAAAAGAACTATCTAAGAAATTTAATAGGGATCCTAGCGTGATTTACAGGATGTTGCAAAAACTTATAGAATATAGATTAGTAACTAAAAAACTTGTAAAATCGAGGATAGGAAGATCCTATTATGTTTATATCAGTATAAATCGTGAAAAATTGAAAAAATATCTCGAAGAAATCATTGAAAGATGGTATAAAACTGTTAAAAGCTTCATATTAACCCTATAATTAATTTAATAGGCGAAAATTTATGGATCCTAAAACAATTAAGGAATTTCTCAAAATAAATAATGTTTTTGCAATCGTTGGGGTTTCCAGCAACCCTGAGAAATGGGGATATAGAGTCTACAAAGACCTAAAGGAAAAAGGGTACAAAGTTTACCCAATAAACCCCAAACTTGAAAAAATTAATGGCGACAAATGTTATCCTAATCTTCATCTATTACCAGAGAGACCAGATGTGGTAGTAACAGTAGTTCCACCAAAAATAACCGAAAAAATCATAGAAGAAGCAGCTGAACTTGGAATAAAAAAGATCTGGATGCAACCTGGAAGTGAAAACGAGGAACTCATCAAGAAAGGTGAAAAGACAGGTCTTACGCTGGTGCATGGAACTTGCATTCTAGAAACCGTAGTTCAACTACAGCTTAAGAAGATAGTTCAACTACAGCTTAAGAAGATGCATCGATAAGAGTATAGTGTAACATTTGAAATTAAAACATCGTATAAACAGTGCTTAGCAGCAAAATTGTGGAAATAATATTATTGTTTAATTTATACAAATAACGGAACATCTGTGTTTTATGTAGTTTTATCTACTTTAAGTTAGTTCTCTTACTATTTTTTCAAGAGTACTGCAGAAAATATCCACTTCTTCTTTTGTGTTATAGACGTATACTGATGCCCTTGCAGAGGATGGTATTCCTAGCTTCATGTGAAGTGGTTCCGCACAATGTACACCTGATCTAATCGCTATATTCTCAAGCTCATCAAGATACATAGCTAATTCATGGGAATCCAAACCTTCAACAGTAAAAGCAACTACACCTCCACGTTTCTCAACATCTTCAGGTCCATAAACAGTAACCTTAGGAATTTCATATAATCTTTCCAGTAAATATTTAGTCAACTCCTTTTCGTGACTTCTAACCCACTCCATACCTAACTTTTCCAAATATTCCACAGCAGCTCCAAACCCTATTCCACCAGCGATATTAGGAGTTCCAGCCTCAAACTTCCAAGGCATAACATTCCACTCACTCTTTTCCAAAGTAACTCTTCTAATCATATCTCCTCCACCAAAAGTCGGACACATCTCCTCCCCCAAACCCTCCCTGATATATAGCGCCCCCACACCCGTTGGACCTAGCATTTTATGCGCAGAGAAGGCAAGGAGATCACATTTGATTTTTTTGACATCTACGGGGAGATGTGGTACGGATTGAGCTCCGTCGATTAAAACTGGGACTTCATGCTCATGAGCAATTTTACATATTTCTTCAACGGGATTTATGGTGCCTATTACGTTTGAAACATGAACAACCGTGATTAACTTTGTTTTTTCGGTTATTAAACCTTCTAGCTGCTCTAGATCGAGGTACCATTTATCTTTTAGATCTAAAAACTTTATTTTCACACCGAATCTATCTCTAATTAACTGCCAAGGCACAATGTTGCTATGATGTTCCATAACTGTCGTTATAACTTCATCTCCAGGCTTCCAATCCAACCCATAAGCAACGTAATTTATTGCCTCGGTAGTGTTTTTGACGAAGACAATCTCTTCACGGCTTTTTGCGCCAATAAACCTAGCAACTTTATCATGCGCTTCTTCATAAAGTTGAGACGCCTCTTGAGAAAGTGTATGAACACCTCTATGAATATTTGCACAATGCTTCTCATAGTAGTTTGTAACTGCTTCGATAACCTGTATCGGCTTTAAGCTTGTAGCAGCGTTATCAAGATATATGAAAGGCTTTCCATCATCTTCTCTTCTCCTTTTGAGAAGCGGAAAATCTTCCCTTATTTTATTCACATCGGGCATTTAGACACCTCCAACACCAAAAATATTCAAGATCCTTAACCCAGTCAAATAAATTTTATCGGTATCTTCAAACAATTTAAACAAACGTTTATTCAACTCACTAGGTGTGTTTTCTACCTCCTCCCTAATTCTCCTAATATTCTCTAATATTCCTCTTACTTTTTTAACGTCATGTTGAACGTCACTTTTCATGGAAGCGATTTGTGAAATAGATTCATAAAGATTTCCGATTTTACGGAAAATCTCTAAAATGTTATTCTTTATTTTTGCGTCAACTTGCATTAAAAGATTTGAATTTTTGTTTATTTCCTTAATTAAATCATCAACAGTTCTGAAGACGGTTTTTAGGTTAAGTGTTATTCCAAGAGGTATAAATCCAAGAGAGGCCTGCTCTATATTAGGTGTTTGCACCATAAAATCTAAGGCAAGTAAATTTACCCTATTAAGCATTCTCTCAAAATCTTTTACTCTTACTCCAGAAATTTTTTCACCACGTAACCCGTCTAAAATATTTGAAAAAGTTTCACTTAACAACGACAAAGGCTTACTCAAATTAATTAAAGCATTAAAAAGTATCACGCCAGTTGGTAGTTCCTCTAAATCGACAAGTTCTCTCTGAGCATTTTCTTCCAAACATTTGTCGCACATTCCAGCAGCACAATAAATTGCTGGTTGTCCGCACACTTCACATATAAGACTTCCCCATATTAATCTTAGAAAATCTTGAAGCATTTTCATGGCATCTTCTCTATTTAGAGCCTCTCTAATCTTTATTTTCCCTTTCTTAAAAATGGATATTGTTTTGCCTCTCCATTTTACCCTACCTACGCCAAGGGTAAGGCTGCATTGCATCTCTGAGAATCTAATTTTATAAGTATTCAAAATGTCACAAAAAACGTTAAAATCAATAATTTCACGATGCGTAGTTCTTAACAGTTTTGTTATATCGCTTTCTAACATTACTTTACCTACTTCTGCAGCACATGGCTGTATATAAGCAAGGCCTTTTTCCTCTGAAACGTTTAGATTACTTTCCGTTCTCACCTGTATCTTTAGGATGCAGTGATCTACAAATTTAGGACGATATATGACTCGTCTTGCTGAATAAGCCATTTTATGTCTCTCCCTCTTTCTCATAAGTGTAAATTCCATGATTCTGATAACAATGTTATATATTTTAATTTTATCCCATTAAGACACAGTCGTTCTTGAAAGCAACCTATATAACAACTTCGATCAGCATTCTAAACACAGTTAAACCGATTGTAACTTAATTTGCATATGAATTCTTTAAACATTTCCATGTCCGTTAAACAACCACAAATTTAAATATGACACATCCTGTTGTTAATGAAATTAAGTTACTTTAATAGCATATTGACGGTATCCTACAGATAAGTCACCGTAATCATCTATTAAAAAGGGCGCAGTTTTATCTAGGTCAGATTTTATGTAAAATTGGGAAAACTTCTCAATATTCGACTTAAAAACAACAGAAGAAATAGGGAAGAATTAAATAGTAGTCGCACTATTTTTTGGCTTTTTTCTCGTATTCTTCTATTGCTTTGTGTAATGCTTTTGCGGCTAATACCGCGCAGTGCATTTTTATCGGTGGCAGTCCTCCCAGCTTTTCTGCAACGTCTCTCATGGTTATTTTCTTTGCTTCTTCAAGCGTTTTTCCTTTAGCCATTTCCGTTAAAATTGATCCGGTAGCAATGTTTGCTGCGCAGCCAAAAGATAAAAACTTTATATCCTCTATCCTACCGTCTTTAACCTTCAAAAACATTCTAAGCATGTCTCCACAAACAGGATTACCCTCTTCAACAACCACATCTGGGTTTTCCATTTCTCCAATGTTTTTAGGGTTCGTAAAGTATTCCATCAACTTTTTCGAGTATTTTATAGGCATGTTATCCACCACTTTTCTTTAGACTTTCAGGAGTAAGGGGACTAATACTTCTCAACTTCTCGATAACTTTAGGAAGTACGTCAAGCACGTAGTCGATTTCTTCTTCCGTATTATATCGACTAAGACTAAACATAATAGATCCGTGAGCAATTTCGGGGGGTACACCTATAGCGGTTAACACGTGGCTAGGCTCTAATTTCCTAGAGGCGCATGCTGAACCTGTTGAAACACAAATACCATACATATCTAAATATAATGTTATAGATTCTCCCTCAATATATTTGAAGGAGAAGTTCACGTTACTGGGGCTTCTTTTATCTCCTCTAGGACCATGTAGCACGACTTCTGGAATGTTGTCTTCAATTCCCTTGATAAGTTTGTCTCTTAAACTTCTCATGTGTGAAACATGTTTTTCAAAGTTTGCGAAAGCTATTTCAGCTGCTTTAGCAAATCCAACTATCCCAGGAATATTTTCTGTTCCAGGCCTCAACCTATGAACAGATATGTACCCCTTAAGTACTGGCTCTATTTTTGTTCCTTGTCTAATATATAGTGCTCCCACGCCTTTTGGCCCATGAATCTTATGAGAGCTCAAAGTTAAGAGATCGATGTTAAAGTCTTGAACATCTATTGGAATTTTTGTGTATGAGGACTGAGCGTCAACGTGGAAATAAATTTTCTGTTTCTTTTCTTTTAATAATTTACCAACTTCCTTTATCGGTTCAATGGTTCCAATTTCATGGTTAACGTGCATAATGCTAACCAGTATGGTTTCATCTGTCAATAAATTTTCAAGCTGCTCCATGTTAATGAATCCTTCTCTATCTACTTCAAGATAATCTATTTTGAATCCCTGTTTAGCTAGTTCCTCAGTTATTCTCATAATAGATGGATGTTCAATCCTTGTAGTAATTATGTGCTTTCCCCGGTTCCTATTTGCATAAGCGATTCCCCTAATTGCTAAATCGTTTGCTTCCGTTCCACAAGAGGTGAAAACAATTTCATCAGGTTTTGCGTTTATTGTTTCAGCTATGGTCTCCGCGCTCTGCTCGATTGCATCGTATGCTTGTTGCCCTAATGTGTGCAGTGATGCTGGATGACCATAATATTCATTCATGTAAGGTATCATAGCTTCTATTACTTCTTTAGCAACTATGGTTGTTCTTTCATTATCAAGGTACACTATCTTCTTCATTTTTACCCCCTTTTAGGTATGAAAAATTTATAACAACGTTATATAAATTTATCACAAAACACTAACAACCCTGCACATAGATAAAAAAGTGAAAAGTTCAAGCTTTTAAATATTCATACCAAGGTACTCAACATCCCTGATACAATCCGCTTTTCGTCGCATGACTTCAAACTAAAACCGTTACATCGTTGCAATGACTTTTTACACACCTCTAGCCCTTAACGGCTGCTCATAGCAGAACTTTCTCGACCTCAGAGATCATAAGGCTATACATTCTTAAGTTTTAAAAGAAGTTAAATAGTAGAGGTGGTTTCTTGACTGTTATTGAAGATTCAACGTTACGAAATAAATTTCACGTATTTAAAGATAGAGAACATGCTGGACGTCTTCTATCAAAATTTCTAAAGGAAAGATTAGAAGAAAAAGAGAATCTAGTTGTCTTAGCAATACCGAGAGGGGGAGTACCGATAGGTTGTATTCTTGCTAAACAACTTCAAGCAGAATTTGACCTAATAATTGTAAGGAAAATCCCAGTGCCATGGAATCCAGAAGCAGGCTTCGGAGCCATCACATCAAACGGGGAAATATTCCTGGATGAAAACGTGGTTAAATATCTTGGTTTAGAAGCCGAGGAGATTAAAGATCTTGCTAAAAAAGTTCTGGAAGAAATTAAAAGAAGAGAGCAAAGGTTCTTGGGGAACAGGGAAAAGGTGGATGTAACTAATAAAAATGTGATTTTAGTAGACGACGGACTAGCTACTGGCTTTACCATGCTTGCCGCTGTAAAATTCTTAAAAAATAAGCCTAGAAATATTATGATTGCTGTTCCCACAGCGTCTCGCGGAGCCATATCGCTTTTATCAAAACATGTGCACGCCATATATTGTTTAAACATTAGAAGTGAAATACCTTACTTTGCGGTTGCTGACGCATATGTAAATTGGAGAGATTTAACAGACAACGATGTAATACGATATCTGAAAAAACACCATTACATTTAACTTGCAGTCATCTAAATACCAAGGTTTACTTATCTTTGGTCTTGCTATCCTTAATAGGTTCTATATGAATTGTTACATCTTTAATATCTGGTATTTCTTGCATTATTCTATTTTCAACTTGATGTACTATCTCATGGGCTTCCTCTATACTCATATCGGATGGAACCAGTACATCTAACTCTATGTTTGGATAACCTTTTAATTTTCTCAAAAGCTCGATAAGATGCTTTTTGGTTTTTCATCGAGTTTCTTTGAAATTTGTCAGCGTTTTTATGAAGAAAAATTTTAAACGTCATCTAGGGGAACCAACTTATCAAACTTTTTTTCTTTAACTATTTTATCCGTATCCTTAACTAACAAGTATTCTTCATATGTTAGAAAAACATCTTCTAGGAAATCAAAAAACTCATCAATTTTCCTATCAATCTCCTTAACCTTTTCTAAAACACTCTCACTCATGACTCACCACACATCCATCTATCTCCACCTATCTTAAAAACTTACCGTTCAAATAACCAGCACTGTCAAATTAAAGTAGAATGTGCCATATTCTTCCGCGTGCACACTGATTCATAAATATTTCTTACATTTGGAAGCAAAATTTCCACCTAAGTAGAGGAGATATTAAAGTTCCTTATATACTCTTGCTATTGATTCTCCTCCAACATGTAGTTTGAACTCTAGGAAGTAGCCGAAAGGAGTAATGAAAACAGGTACACCCTTACTGGCAATTTTGCTTTCTAGCCATTTTATTGCTTCATATGCAAATTCAGGGGAAGACTTACTGGAAGATAAATGAGCAAAAGAATGAAGAACTACCTTATCAGCACCACATTTCCTTGCATGCCATAAAATGTTTTTCAAAGCCTTCCTAAGAACTTTATCCCTCTCTAACTCATCCTTTTCCTCAGCGTGAATAAAAATAAGGGAAACATTGGAAAAACTTTCTTCTTTCTCCACGTCTTCAGCCATGGGAATATTTTTCCGAGACGTCTTATACCAGAACTCCTTCGCATGAAACATTAAAAGCTTCAAACAAATCCCCCAGGTCATTTAACATAAAGACGGTCTCCAAACCTATTAACATTGCATTTTAGGTTACCAAGATAAATTTAATGGTTATTCCACAGTATAATATATTCTTTTTCTGCCTTTTCCAACATTTTTAGCTTTAAGGAACTTTATTGTACCTATTTCCTTAGTGTTCGCTACATGAGGTCCTCCATCCGCCTGAACGTCTATACCCTCAACTTCCACAATCCTTAAGACATCTATTTTTGGCGGCAGCTTTTCAGCTAATTTAATGAGACCGGGAGTCTTCAAAACCTTTTCCCTCTTCATATAATATATCTTGACGTTGTGTCCTTCTTTAGCCAGTTTATCGGCTTCAGCAACTATCTGTTTAAAAAGTTCTCTGTCCATTCTCTCAAAACTAAAATCTAAATGCCCCTTTTCTAAAGTAATATCTCCACCTGTTATTAGAACGCCAAAATTACTATAAGCAACACCGACAATCACGTGAGCTGCAGTATGCAACTTCATAATCCTATATCGTCTTTCCCAATCAATTTTACCCGTTACGGTTACACCTACCGGGATATCTCCTTGAACTTCATGAACAACAACATCTCCCTCTAGCCTCACAGCAATCGGTTTAACCTCGTTTCTTATAACTTTTACTCATGGCTACACCCTATATAGATATGGTAAAAGATTTTTTAATTCTCTGTCGAGAAAACTCAACAAAATAAATGTCAAGACATTTCAACCATAAAATAACTAAACGATTTATAACAGCCTATTATAACGAGAATTGAGAATAATAAGTTCATATCACTTTTAATTTTCAAATTATTCACCCTTATGATATCCAGGTCAGTACGTTTCCTCTAACCTTAAAAATAAAAACAGAAGTAAATTATTTTTTGGAGAACCAGAAATAAGTTTTATTCCCCTTCATTGACATATAAACGGGTTAAGAAACACTTATATGAGATAATGTGGAAATCTTTTACTAAGAGGGAGGCCAGTGTGTATGAGAAAGGAGACTATTTATTCCTTAATTTTAATATTTTTGTTAATTCATATCAATGGGTTAAGCCTATCCTATGCTAATAAACTCATCTTAAATAATTTAAGATATACAAGTGTGACGAAACTGGATATGAATAAGAGCATCTCTTCTTCAATTTACACTGGCAGTAAGAACATTTTGCCAGAGAACATATTAAAAGAAGCTGCAAAGGCTCTTAACTTTTCCCATCCTCTTATTTCACAAAGTGATGCAAAAGAAGACTTAAACCAAATACAAACAATACATACGAAAGCATTATGGAATTTTTCAACAGATGTTCGCATAATAACCGATATAAAATCTGAAAATGAACTAACAACGTCCCTATATGAGAAATCCACCTATGAAGTAGAAAACAACCATACATACACTATACAAACCAAAAATACAAAACAAAACATTTCAACAGAAATAGTAGAAAGACCTATCTACATGTATGGAACCGCGCTATACGTAGTTCCAGATGATACATCAATATCTTCCACAGAAGTTGACGACAACCTTATCCCAGCACCTCCTCAAATCGTTAAGGAAGCACACTGGTTTCCTAAGCAATCACATGCAAAACTAATCTACAAAATTGTGGCATCAGATTGGTCAACGCTTCATGTGAAATTACAATCTGACCAAGATATATATGCAAGGTACTTTCGAGTGTATTTAGGTAGTCTCAAAGTCTTTGAACAAATAGTTTATCCAGGCCGTACTTATGATTTTACAATAGGCTTGCCAACCGGCGCCTCCGGCTTCTACACTTTCCACGATTTAACTCTTGAAATTTATTCCGGAGGATATACAGAATTTGGATGGAAAATAACTTCGTTATGGCTTCAGGGTCCTGCAGCAGTTATTGGCGAATACTTTCCAAGATTATCTAAAGCAAAATTATCATGGGAAGTTATCTACGGCCCTGACACTAAACTAGACTTCTCTATTAAAAGAGTAAATGATAAATACTCTCGCTACTTCACGGTATATGTTGATGATCAAATAGTTAAGGACTATACGGTTTATAATCAAAAGCAAGATACATTATCATTGGGAAATTATGACAAAAAATCTCATCACATAGTTACTCTTGAAATCTGGTCAGGATCATACGTGGAAAAAGGCTGGATTCTTGAGCTATTCAGAGTACACTACGCAGCACTGTTTGTGGAAATTGATTACATGCCAGGACACAAACCACATGAAGAAACCTTAAATTACATATCAGAATACTACATTAATCACGGATATGAAAGGGTAAAATTTGTCGTAGACGATGAAGTTCCCGCAGATGACACAATAAGTGATTATAATGAGTTTTATAATGAGTACATTAAGAAGTATTTTGATCATCTAGGGAAAGCTAAATGGAAATACTGTCTATTTGGACAATACTATTCCATTAAAGATTATCTAGGTGTGACCTTTGCAAAGAAATATATATTCATTGCCGATCAAGCGTGTGACAATTTTGCAAATAACTGGTTTAATCATTACATTGGTGGTGTTACAGAGGTTCAAGTTGAGAAAGTTGTGCTTATGCATGAAGTGGGTCATACAGTACATATTGGCGATTTTGAGGACAGTACCGAAATTTACTGCAGCAATTCGTTCTGTGTGATGGCCAAAGTTAATTGGGATAACTGCGATGATTCCCCATATTATTGTGCCCACCACTGGTCACAAAGAAAATTTCCATAAATTTATTAGAGGTAGGACTAATTGAATCGTAAAGTTTCCACAATACTTATTGTAATTTTTATTGTTCTCCCAATTTTCTACTGCTATTTACGGTATAGAAGTATCGTTGAACCTCCAAAGCCAGAGAAAATAGTTGAAGTAGCGGTTTACGCTGAACGTGTAAACGATACAGGCACAATTACAGAAGATTTTATGCTCGTAGTAGGTGTTGAAGTTGTAATAAGTAATTCCTCTGGCGTTGTAGCAAAGATTATAACAAATCGAACATACCATTTTATCTACTTGTATTGGGGGCATTGGTATAATGTTACTGCAAAATTTAATAATTCAGTCAAATGGGAAAACATAACAGTGGGAGGCTATGGAGGCACCATTGAAATTCTAGTTTGGGATAATGACACGATTAAATCTATTGAATATATTCCTACACTTGTAAATTACTATTGTAATATCAACGTCAAATATGTTTACTTGAATATGCTGAGTTTAAAGGAAGTTAGGATGAAATATGTGAAAATAGAAAGTATTGGCGAGAAATTAGGATTAGAATGCAGTGGGTGAAGTAATATGCGACGATTAAAGTTGATGTTGGTTTTGTTTTTTATTTTATTCGTCTTTCAAGTACCTCAATTTTTACATGAGGTTGAAATTGCCCGGGGGGAGGAAAATCGGTTGGAATATGGCTTTATAGGAGATAATGATGTGTGTACTTGGTATTTGAAGGTTTTTAGAAGCGGTATGTCTTTTGTTTTTCTCACCCATTCTTCAACAGTATTTCCAACCCCTATAAATATTCTCTACTGCTTTGATGTTTCAATAAATGGTACGGAAGCTTTGTTGATTAATGAGTTGATCGGTATTGAATTTTTCCGCGATCCTAATAATGACAGTGTTCCATCGGTAGTTGATTCAACTACGAAGGAAATTGATTTCTTCCTCTTGTTTAACGCTTCTAGGAAAAGTATTATATCAAAACCGGAAATGCACGAAGAAAAAATTGTTTGGAATATCACATATTTAAATATTCAAGGACACGCTATTAATACTCTATCTCTTTCCCCCGAGGACCAGGATACTGTATTTGAAGTAATATTTGATAGGATTATCTTTACTTTTGAGTTACGTGTAAAAGATAGAGTTGCTAGACTTAAAATGGGTCTGATTCTTGGTAAAATTATTTATTTTAGACGTTTGTGGGGGAACATAACTTTGCTTGATGAGTATCTTGATGAGTGTGGTGTAAGTTATTTATTTTCAACAAAGGTGTATTCTAAAGAGGGGTATGGAATTTTGCTAGATAGTCTAAATAAGCCTACTAATATAACCATTCTTCTACGTAATGAGACTACGGTTTTTCAAACCTTATTTAATACCACATATTTCATTGAAAAAAGTAGTGGGACCTTGATTTACAACTGTACTGCAGGAATATATAGCTTAGAGACTGTTGATCCTCAACTTGTCGAAAGCATAGAATATTTTGATCCAAGTATTGGTGATGAATTGAATGATTTGCTCGATTCAAAAGTTGCAGAAAAATTATCTATTAAGGTAGCAGATGCTAGTTTTGTATATCGTCTGGTTTTTCCAAAGTGGGGAAATAAAACTATTTATTATGACCCAGAATATATAGCTTACTTTACACCTATTAAAGCCTCGAAGTTTCTTAACTTGATTTTAGTTTCATCTACGATAACTGGAGCAGCTTTGATAACATATGATATAGTACGTTATAAAAGATTCAAAAAGCATGGCACAGTCTCAGCGTCTAAATGACGGTAAACACTCATAAAATGTAATTTCCTTAAATTAAATTCAAAAATATGAGACTGAATTAGGATAAACACTATTAAGGCGATCGTGAATTTCTAGAAAGTTTAATAAATAATCTTATGTTATAAATAGGATAAACTAAAGTTAAAAGTTAAATTCCCATTTTGAAATAGACCACTACAATAGTGGAGTGGTAAGTTATGGTGGAAATATCGGAATCCCCTTTTCAAGAGGTTAAGAAATTCACAGAAAGAGCTACAGTTGCAATAGCAAAAATAGAGGATATGCTAGCTGGAATCGTAACAGCAATAGTTGCAATAGCAGGACTTGCAACAGCAAACATTATACAGGTAACCGCGCAACCAGAACAATTCAGAGGTTACATGAATCTTATAATGCTGGGAGCCGTGGCAATATGGGCCTTTGTAAGATTCGTAAGTATGTATAGCTCTCGTTTCATGGAACCAACAGTTATACGTGCTGTCTACTTCACATTCGTATTGAACTCTGCAATTCTCATATACTCCTACAGATTATACATTTCTCAAAGCCCAGTATGGCCATATATGCTTGCACTGTCCTCAGCGATAGTTGCAACAGCTTTTGTCCTCAGTTTCCTAGGATATGGATTATTTAGAGTTCTACGTCGCCGAGAACAAATCGAAGAAGCCATTAAATCTCAAGAAGAGCTTTTCAAAGAAGTCTTAGAATCACCTAAGGTTCCATCTGAAATCAAAGATAAAATTATGGAACTAAGATTAAGAAATCTAAGGCTTATAGACACGCTTATAATGTCAACACAGAAATATGCAAGCTTATCCAGAGGTTCAAACGTTCTGGCTCAGTCTATTTTAATAGCAGCGATAGCAACAGGTACGTCTGCCATTGCCGGAGGGATAGCAGCTGCGACAATTTCAGGACAAACGTTTCTCTGGGCTGGGATAATTGAAACGGTGGCGATAATAATAGTGGGAATTTTAGTGTGGTACTTTACTCGCATTCAAGAAAGAGTATTGAATGAAGAATTTTCAGCACTTCTAAGCATAGCACGAGTCTAACAACATTCCATCATTTTTGTCATCCTAACAACTCAAATAATACGAAAATAACACCTTATTTGGGTAGTCAGGTTCATTAATTAAATTACAATTTAAACACTAAAAAGCGAAAATATAGCATAAGAATGATCGCATTCTTTTAATACTTCATCACTTTGGAAAGTGATTGAACAATGGCTAAAAAGTTTTATATCGGAATCCTGATGGAAAATGGAAAAGAAAAAATGCTAATTAAATCAAAAGACCTAATGACACATGCTTTTGTCTGTGGAGCTAGTGGTAGTGGGAAAACTGTTACATGTAAAGCAATTTTAGAAGAAGCAGTTCTCAACGATATACCGGTTGTAGCCATCGACCCCAAAGGTGACATCGGTGGAGTGGCATTCGCCGTCAAGGAGCCTAAACCAGATGAATTTGTTAAGTGGTGTAAGCCGGAGGAAAAAGTAACAGGGAAACCAGCAGAAGAACTAGCAAAGGGATACGCTGAACTATATAAACGTAAATTCGAAGAATACGGTATTGACGGAGGAAGACTCAAAAAATATCATGATAAAATTATGGTTTTCATATTTACACCTGGTAGCGGAATAGGACTACGTTTAAAAATCGAACCAGAGCTGGAGCCACCAAAAGACTACAATAAGCTTCTAAAAGAAGACCCTGAAACCATTGAATCCATGATACAGTTCGAATTGCTTCCGCTGTTAAAAATGGCGGGATACAAAAACATTGAATCAACAAGCAAAGAATACGTCTTTCTTGCGGAAATAGTGAAAGATGCGTGGTCAAAAGGGAAAAAGGTAGATTTAAAATATTTGATTAACGCGACATATAATCCACCTATCATTAAGATCGGTGTTATCCCTGTTGACGAGTTTATAAGTAAAAAGGAAAGGAAGAAATTAGCAGAAAAACTTAACACAGTTGCATTGTCAGCTATGGGAGGCATACCCTTCGACCTAGACATGTTAATCGATAAAGCAAAAGAACAAAACAAAGTACCCGTAATAATTTTCGACTTAAGATGGACAATGGATCAATCCGAGAAAGAAGCCCTCATAGCAAAAGTAACCAACCACATCTATCAATGGATGCTCAAAAAGGGAGGAACAAGCGACCTTCGCCTACTATTCTACTTCGACGAAGTCTACGGATTTCTGCCCCCATATCCAAGAAACCCATTAAGCAAACGCTACATCATGCTCCTTATAAAACAGGCCAGAGCCTTCGGTGTCGGATGCATTCTCGCCACACAAAACCCCGGCGATGTAGACTATAAAATCCTCACAAACGTAAGCACATGGATAATAGGAAGACTGCTTACAAAAAGAGACAGAGACAAAATAGGAGAAGGGCTAAGAAGCTTCCTTGACGCCCAAGGAGGAACAGCAGAACACTACAAATATTTGATGTCTTCCCTAAGTAGATTGCAAACAGGAGAATTCCTATTTTACAATCCCAATTTAGGTTCACCGAAACTTATGAAAACTAGATGGTTAATGACGTTTCACCGTGGACCACTAGTTGAAGAAGAAATTAAAGAAATTACAAGTAAAATAGCTATTACACCACCAAAAGAGGAAGTTGAAGTAAAGGAAATTGAAGAACTCGAATACGAGATTTCCCCCGCAAAACCCGAAATCGTGCAACTCAAAGAACAGTTTTTAAAATCGAAAATCTCACCTAAGGACATTAAGAAACTTGTTAAAGAACTTGTAAAGGGAAACTACGATCTAAAAATCGAGGAACAACACTTTTTCTACATCCCTCTATTGATGTTAAAAGCTAAAGTCTCAATGGAGAAGCGTGTTCCAGCAATAAGAGGAAGTATACATGTAGGAGATCTAGTATTCGAAAGAACCATTCCTCTAACTCAGAAAAACATAAATTGGGACGCGGAAGACTTCATGGGACTTTCCCTTAAAAACTTGAAACACAGCGACTTTACATCAAAGCCACTCAAGGCTGAATACGCAATCCCCGTCCACAAAGACCCCTCAAAACTCTTAGACCACTTCTTAAACGTTTATCTACGCAAAAATACATCCCTATATAAAGATGAAGTTTTAACAGCCCTAGAAGACTTTTACAATAACGTATTGACGGAAAAAATCGAAAAAATTGAGGAGAAATATAACAAGAAAATCTCAAAACTCAAAGTGTCAATTAAACAAACCGAAGCAGAACTTAAATCACTGGAAATCCAGGAGGGAGTAGAAGAGGAAAAGAAGACACAGCTACTTGAAGAATTTGAAAGAACAGGGGACCAAAAACTGCAGCTTAAAGCTAAAAGCGTAGAAGCCAGCTTAGCGAGAATAAGAGGGAAAATAGAAAAAGTTAAACTGAAACTCGAACAGCTACAGAAAGAATTAAACGAGCTACGAAGCGAAAAACAGGAAGAAACAGAGAAAATCAAAAGTGAAATTCTTACAGCTAAAGAAATGGAGATAACAGATGAATGGGTTCTTCCTAAACCCAAGGAAATAACGATGCTTGAATCCATCGTTCTTTGGGTACCACATGTTTACGCAATAGCGACTATTAAAAACAAAAACACAAGCAAGAAGCTTAGAATCAAAATAAGAACCTTTGACATGGTTGGAGAAATAGGAAAATGTGAGATATGCGGAAAAACACTAAGCACAGGATATGTTTGCAACTATTGTCTCACACTTCTATGCGAAGAAGACTTAAAACAATGCAAAGTATGCCGTACGGTACTTTGCCCAGACCACGTCAAAAACTGTGAATATTGTAATGCGGAACTCTGCGATAAACATGCCTTTAAATGCGATAAATGTGGAGGCATTTTCTGCCCCAAGCATGCCAAGCACGAAGTACATGCACCTAAACCAAAACCAGAAATAAAACCACCACCCGAAGTAAAAATAGAACTGAAAGGAATAGAAATCCCAGGAGCAGAAATAATAGTTAGACACGCAATAAACCTAATAAGCAGACTAACACCCCTAGAAAGAGAAATACTAAGAATCACAAAACAATTTGGACGAGTAAGCGTAGCAGCTTTAATAGACAAGTACCCAGTCGAAAAATTTGATAAAAGCATTCGAAACTTAAAACAACTAGGACTAATTAAGAAAGAGAAAGGAAAACTAATCTACAACTTCCCAAACCTAATTAGAAGACTCATACTGGTCAAAGCACGAGAAGACGCCATAAACGAACTAACAAAAAGAATAGAAAAAGCCCTAATCTAAATAGCAAAGCCGTCAACATCTTCTTTAAAAAGTGAATTAATAAACAATATTTTTCGCATTTAATTACTTATAGTAATGCTACATGCTTCCGCTTGATTATCGTGACATGTTTATAAATATCAGTAAAGTTAGAGGAAAGTAATTTTAGAGTTAAACAATGTTTTCAGTAGGAATGCTTTTCCTTATCCATGGAAATTGATTATAAAGTGAACCTGTATCAACTCGAATAGAAAATTTATACCATGACTTTCTTCGGCTTGATTAGCAATATACTGCAAGCTAAAAATAGTTTTCCAGTTCCAGGGTCACCCTTTATAAGAAGAGCAATACTTCCACTATTATTAAAAATCAGTGACTTCAGGTGGAATGTCTCCCTCCATAATCCATACCTAAACTGATCTATAAATGTTGTAGTTATTACTATAATGAAATAATGCTTTTCAAAAATATAAATACCATGTTCTCTAAATTCACCAAAAAAGAGGTTTACAGTAGAAAATGCAGTTTTCAAACGAGTTAACTCGCTAATTGCAATTTCACGCTAAACGTGATTAATTATAGAAATCTCAATTTCACATGGAAATATCGAGTATTCCATAATACTTATATCTTTGAAATTATAAAGATCTTAAAAATTATAAAGGGGTTCTAAAGCCGCAGCAGCAAAAATTAAGATAGGGTATAGTTCACAAAATTGTAACATTAGGGCTTCCAATCTGGTGTTTGTAAATGTTCCTAAGCTTAATACTCTACATTATAGCGTTTCTCATCACGATATTTCTTCTTATAAGAATTTTAAAAGCATATTTTGAAAATCGCTTCAAAGTGTTGTTGTCTTATGTTTTTACAACCTTTTTCATGGCAGTAGTGGCCCTAACAATGATACTGGATCTTATATACGAAATTGAATATGTCATAGGACCGTTAAGAATAGAACCCATAGACTATACTATGACTTTTGCTGTAGTTGCAGCAATAGTTTCATGGTATTTTGCCGTGACTTTAAGTCACAGTTCCATACCGCCAAAAAGAAGTTATTTAATAGTTCTTATTGCGGGAATGGTTCTCATGGGAGAATTACTTGAGAGATCAGCAACTTTCTTAATTGATGCCGTGCTCGAGACCATTGGAGTAACATTTGTTGTAGCAGAAACTTTCAATTATCTTCGAGGAACATATAAGGAGATTATTAATCCAACCGATAAAAAATATTTAAAACTATATGCTGCCGGCTTTACTACTATCTTAAGTTCAGGTTTAATGCCAGTACTAGGTGATATAGCTGTAAAGTACCAGCACGTTCCCCGTCAAATTTTTGAACCGGGATGGGCCATTCCTTACTCTGTAGGTCTACTTCTCTTACTTTACACAGTTTCTAAAAGACCTTTAGTTTTTACTTTAAGTAAAGCATATCCAACATTATTTGTCCTATTAAACCAAGTGGGCAGTCCATACTTTATACAAGAGTTTCGCTCACCAGAAAACAGCTCAGAGCCTTCAGAAGTGGACATTTTTAATCTTTATAATTCTGCGAAAGAATTAATAAATAGCGGCAAGAAAATGGGAACTGTTGATCAAGGGAAGAGAAAAATTCTCGTAAATGTCCATGAAGGCATAACAGGGATGTTAGTCGTCAACATCGAGACACGTTATCTCAGAGAGATCCTGCAAAAAGCTACCCGCCTTTTCTGGGAACGATATCATGAAGTTTTACCGAAGTGGAATGGCAAAATAAGTCAGTTCACTGATTTTAAAAAAGATGTTATGCAAATATTTTCACCCTTCATACCAATTGACAGAACAGTTCAAAAAATATATTTGAAAGCTAAAGTACTTGATCCACTAAACAAGGAAAGTAGAATTCTCGCTCTTTTAACAGATTACACGTCAAACAAAGGGGAATGCCCATACTACTCGGAGGATGTGCCTTCAAAATGTCTCCTAGACCCAACTAGCAGAAGACCGTGGGACTGCGAAGGGAAAGCCTTCGTTAAAGGATTTGTCTGCCAATATATACTAGATCATTTAGAAAAGAAAGCATATGAACAGACGAGTAATCTTCAAAGGAAACGCGAAAGTACACATTAAAACCTACAATATTGTAACACCTAAAAACTCAACCAATCTTCTCAATTCTTCCTCAAAGTTTCCGACGACCATACATAAATGTCTATTCACAGCGCTCTCAACAATCCTTTTAGGAGAAGTTCTAGTTCGAACAAGAACCTGAGTTCTACAAAACTCTTCTGATACAGGGTAACCCTTCTCTATTTTCCCGGTCGTAATGAAAATCTCTCTAAAGTCGGGGGAGAAATTCGCAAGTGTAACTTCTTCATCTTCCTTAAATACTCCGGCGATGCTTGCACCGAAACCTGTTTCAAAATGGCTTCTAACGCTACAGTTTGAAACAATGGTGGAGGCAACAGTACAGTGCGCTAACATAAGTAAATTGTTTTGGAAATCTTCAACATTCCCCATGAATGCAGGTTTTCCAGAAAGTAAATGTAGAATTTTAAGCATGAGCATTGAAGATAAATCTCCCTCACATGCAGCAGTAATGCCCAAGTCCAAGAGATGTGAAATAGCAAGACACGGAGTTATTTTCTCCCTTGTTAAAAACGGAAAACATCGGAACGCGCAAAGATCCGCTCCAGCCTTCTTAAGTTCATCTTGCATGGCTGTCAGAATTCGCGATGCTTTAACAATATCCTCTTTAACTACTTCTGTCCGCGGAAAACTACCATACTTTTTAATAAGCTCCTCGTTTTCTTTAGATTTCCCAAATCTTTCTATAAATTCTTCAATATCGACGGGAATCACTTTCATCTTAAGTTTATCTTCTAAAAAACTCACACCATACGTTCTTTCTGCCAATTCCTTTGACGCACAAAACAGTATAATCCTCTTTTCTTTAAGCTGAGAAACTACTTCAGAAACCAGGGACATGTACTTAATTTCTTCCAAAGAAGATGAAGATAATCCATGAACAATTTTTACATATTTTTCTTTTCGCTTCAATCTGAATGCGGCGTTAAGAGCAGATGCCAGTGAATTTTGCTTTCCATGTGTTAACAAAACCGTATTGGTGTGTTTTGCAATTTCAAGTATTAAATCGGATGTCCCTCCTGTGGCTACAACAACATAAACTAGCGGATATTCCTCAAGTTTCTTTGCTATGTTCCTAATTGCTTCAACTGATGTCAAAATAGGTAAAACCTCTGAATATAGGCCTTTAAGACGATCAACATATTCAATGTGGACTTTATTTGCCCCTCTTTCTTGGGAACTAGATGAAACTGTAAGAATTGCAGGCTTCACCAATTTTCACCTCGATTTACAACATGGAAATCTTGCCTCTTCCTCGACATTTTCTTCAGTTAATTGTGTCAAATGTTTTTATATCGGGAAATGAAGCCAGAGTGAGATTAGTTAGATTATTTATAGATTTTCTTCCTTGATTCAAGCTTTAGTATCTTTATAATTTTTCTTCTTTAAACAATGCATAAATAAGCCTATAATCACCAATTCTGATTCGAAAATATTTTGAAATCTTTAAGTTTTTAACGTCAAAACGTTCGCTTGGAATAGGATTTGTTCTAAAACATCTAAAATTTCTTTAAGTTTCTTTTTATGACTCTCAGGAAGATGTTTAGACGCTTTTAATATTTGTTTGTTAACTAAAACATTATAACTCATCATTCAAAAGTCCTCTTGAACTCATCAAGTGAAATAAAGTTTTCATCTGACTCATTTAATATTTTTTCTATTTCTTCCCTTTCTTTTTTCTCTATTTCTTCTTCCTTTAGGAGAATGATTTTTATTCTGAGCAATTCTTCGTCAATTTTGTCAATCTTCTTTCTAAGGTCTTTTAATTCGCTGTAAATAGACCTTAATAACACTAACTCTTCACTCGTGTTTGTATCACCTAAGTCGTTATACAATTAACTTGAAAGACTTGTGAGTTTCTATGCATATATTCTTTTCTGCCACTTTTTCATATAAAAGTAGAAAATAAAACATATTAACCAGTGATTAACAATAGCATGAGCTTGATTGGATTTTTTTGCGAATGTCCGCTACTTTAACTTTTATCATTGTTTTTTGAATGTAATCTGGTAGCAGATGTAAATATTTAGGGTCTGAATAGCGTTTGTCCCCGCAAATAAAGATTCCTCTGTCACTTTTTGATCTTATAACTCTTCCAAGGGCTTGGGAAGCTCTCCTAAAAGCGGGAACGACATAGGCGTAATATCTGCCTTTCTCTTCTCCATAAAGCTTAGAATAGTAATCTATGTAAAGTTTTGTCCTCATAGTTACTCTATCAAAGGGGATGCCAACGAGAAAAACGCCTTCTAATTCTTTGCCAGGAAAATCTGCGCCTTCAGCGAACCTACCAGTCATAGTCGCACAAAGAACAGCCGCCTTACCTATTTTACCAGCAATTTTGAAGTCGTCAAGAATTTTTCTAGCTTCGTCGCCGCTCATACCCTGTTTCTCCACAAAAATTTCTCTACCAAGCTTGCGGCAAATATCGGATAAGCCGGGGAGAATATCTTCTTGAATCCTATAACTGGCGCAAAAAACAGCAGCATTTGAATTCATACATTCCAAGAAAAGCTTGATTGCCTCCAAATACTTGTCTACCATCTCTTTTTCAAGTTCTTCTCCTCTAGTGGTTAACTCTTCTGGAACCAAAGTTACAATTTTTGAAGGATCAGCAAAAGAAGGCACAATTTTTCCATCATAATTTGTTAGGCCAATAGTTTCGCTAAAAGCCTTTATAGGTTTTAATGTTCCAGAGCAAAAAATGCAAAGTCTAAATTTGTTCCATTTGTCTTTTAGTAGCTCTGCAGCTCTCATATCCCAGATCTCAAAAACAAAGTTACCGTTTTCTCGAAATTTTAGAAAAGCAATTCCATCGATGTTTAAAGATTCTAGGGCGGTAAGCCAAAAACGGCCCAAATGGAAAAGAGAAGATCTAGGAGCTTTTCCTTCCTTTAATTGCCTGGAGTGAATGAGACTTCCATATCTAACAAGAAGTTCAAGTTCTTTAACATCTATATCTGAAGATTCGAGAACCATTTTAGGATCAAAAACATCATCTTCGCCACTAATTTTCCTACCTTCACTCTCCAATACTTTCATCAAGTCTTTAAGCTTACCCTTTAATATCGTGACTTTTTCAGATTTAAAACTGTTAAGCTCACCTATTGCTCTTTTAACGGAGCCAATAGTTATTCTATCAGAGTTAATTGATGAGGCAGCATATTGAAGATTATGGGCTTCATCCACTACGAGGAAAGAATTTCTAAACGGCACCAACCTATTTATGGTCCAGCCAAGGTCGCTAATAATATAATTGTAGCTGAGAGAAACAACCTTAGCATATCTTAAAAGCTCCATTTGCAAAAAATAAGGGCACATATCGGTTTCTTTAGCAAACTCATATATTTCGGAGAAAAGAAGAGGCTGTTTCAGCAAAGAATTTACAAGATAAACATTTTGATAGTATGGGCATTCCTTTCTCTTCTTTCTACAAAGAATTGAAACACCGGTATAATCTTGAATCTTAAGCTCCCTAGCAAGTAAACACATATCTCTTTTACCTCTAAAAGATAAACCAAAAACCCTAATTTTCTTCTTCTCAACAATTTCCTTTAATTCCTCAATAGGTCTATCAGTTTCATTCCCAGTCCTGACAGCCCAAATAATACGTCGACCTCCCCCTACAACATAGGGTAAAAGAGCAGCAAGAATAACAGGTGTCTTACCAAAACCAGTAGCAGCATGAATACAAACATTAACCTTTTCCTTAACCTTTTTCTCAACAAATTCAATAACTTCACGTTGATGTTCACGCAAAGAATATGGAAAATATCTAAGAACCGCCATGATAAACACCAACATCAACATAAATAAAAGGCTATGTAAATCTTCTAAATTTTCTCACAAGGTTAACCAAAGCTAAAATAAGTATATCTAAACTTTATTGGTAGAAATTCTCTGTTGAGTAAAAATCACATTAATAAAAAATAGGGAGGATTTAGGGAAGCTCTATTTCCTTTTCTTTATCAATGCTATGGCGACAACCGTTACTATGATGGCAATCGCTATGAAGAATATTAATAGTCTTCCACGTGTCGGCGGTGAAACTTCCTCTCCTCCTGCTGCTACCTTTGAAGTATAAACTATTATCTCTGGGTCATTGTCTATGCTGTAACCATCCCACTTGGGGAACGAAGTAGTTACTATGTAGGTTTGTCTGTCCACTAACCACTGGGATACACTGTCACCTGTTTCAGACTCATACATTGCTTTAAACGCTGAAAATGGTTCAGTTGCAGAGTACGCTGTGTAAGTTTTGTTATCTTTACCCCAGATGTAAGTTGTTTTTCCAAATTTCATGTCGGCTACGCTGGCGTTTTGGACACTATATGAGAATTTATCTCCCACCGTTGCATTGTCGGAGTCGACCGCAGTTCCTCCTAACGTAAACATCGAGCGGGTCACATTTGTCAGCTTTGTGAAGTATGCTATGGCAAGCGATTTACCCTCTAGTTCAGCTGTGGTGTTAAAGTCTAACAATTCCCAGTTTCCAATGTACTGATCAATTTTCATCGATGCATGATTGTTTAATTCCTCTGCACCTGTTTTTTCCACTGAAAAGTGCGCTACGAGAGACATTTTATCTATGGTTGCCCTAGAGAGAGCGTAGTCAAAGTCCGTAGGAATAATGCCGATCTCAGCTGTTGTAGACAGATAGTATCTCCATACGCTTCTAAGTCTTCTACCAATTCTCGTCGGATAAAGTACGCCACTTACACCCTCTAATGTGACCCCGAAGCTAACTGTCTCGTTGTCAGGCACAGTTACTTTTCCACTCGAGTTCGTTGAATCGAAAGGCCGCTTAAACACAACGTTATCAACATTGTTTATCAGGAAGACATGTGAAACCTCGTAGGCCATTGGAATACCATTGGTAATGTTAAATGTTGCTGCACCATTTCCATCAAAGTCATCGTAAAGTAAGAGGCCTGCATAGGAGGTTTTAAGCGTAGCCCGGCTAATCGTATTTTCTGAAATAGCTGTTTTATACGTTTGTAAAATTGCGAACCGGAACCATGTCCACTCGAATCTAGAGGTGTTAAGCCACCAACGTCTACCACGATACTCCTCCGATGTAGTGTT
>Ga0209410_1000152_pt1 | contig 29026 bp, 24 predicted proteins | sample Mar14436cmmetaG_FD_184135 | JGI IMG/M metagenome (GOLD analysis project Ga0209410, IMG submission 184135) | Marine hydrothermal vent microbial communities from Guaymas Basin, Gulf of California to study Microbial Dark Matter (Phase II) - Marker... ... | reverse complement strand
GAAAAGCAACGAGGTCACGATGGCCGCGAGAGGACTTCCCCGGGCGAGCCAGGCCACGATGATGGCGGTATACCCATAACCCAGGGAAACGTGGTCGGGCTCCAATAACCGATGGTGGATCCCCGCTACCTCCCCCACTCCCGCCAGGCCCGCAAGCCCCCCGGAAAGCAACATCACCCACACGCTCACCCTCAAGAAGCTGATCCCGGCGTACCGGGCCGCATCCGGGGAGTCCCCCACCACCCGGATCTCGTACCCCAGCCGGGTCCGGGAGAGGACAAGCGCCGCCAGGACCGCGGCGGCGAGTCCGATGAGGAGCGTGGGCCAGTGCACCTTGGAGTACTTGAAGAGGGGGAGCCAAGCGTCCCGGGGAAAGAGGTCGGTGTAGGCGAATCCCCGCATGGTGGGACCTCGCCACGGCCCGTAGATGAGCCACTTGACGAAGTAAGCCATGATGTAGTTCATCATCAGAGTGGAGATCACGTCGTTCACCTGGAGCTTGACCTTGAGGAGGGCGGGGATTATCCCCCACAGGGCCCCGGCGGCGAACCCCAGGACGAACATGGCAGGGATCTTCCAGGGGGCCGGGATCCCCGAGAAGAGGGCCACCCATGTGGCCGCCACCGCCCCGGCGAGGAGTTGTCCCTCCGCCCCGATGTTCCAGAACTTGGCACGGAAGGCGATGACCAGCCCCACTCCACAGAGAAGGAGGGGGATCGTCCTCCGCAGGATCTCCATGAGGCCGAACCGGGTCCCCAGGGTGGTCCGTCCGATGGCGGAGTAGGCCTTGATTGGGCTCACCCCGTAAGCCCAGAAGATCACCGACATGATGGCAAGGGCAACCAAGATGGCCAGTAGGGAATATCCAAGGATGGCGGTGCGGGTAGGGGCCAGTCGTCGCTCGAACACGAAGGGACCTATGCGCTTCACGCCCTCACCCCGCGCTTCTCTCCCGCCATCATAAGGCCGATCTCCTCGAGGGTCGCCTCCCCAGGGGTGACCTCCCCCATGATCTCCCCCCCGAAGATCACCGCGATCCGGTCAGCCAGGGACACGAGCTCCTCCAGGTCCTCGGAGATGAGGAGGATGGCGGCCCCTCGCTCCCTTTGCCGCAGGAGGATCTGGCGGATCTGTTCCGTAGCGCCCACGTCCAGGCCATAGGTGGGATGGGCAGCGATGACCAGGGCCGGCTCGCCCGAAAGCTCCCGGGCCAGGATCAGCCGCTGGATGTTCCCGCCCGAGAGGAGCTTGGCCGGGGTCTGGGCGCTAGGGGTCATGATCCCGTACTCCTCGATGGCCGTTTCCGCGAACCGCCGCACCGCCCGGAGATCGAGGAAGAACCCCCGGCAGAAGGGTGGGCGGTGGTGCTTCTTCAGGATGAGGTTCTCCGCCACCGACATCTCGGGGACGATCCCCATGCGGAGGCGCTCCTCGGGGATGTGGGCGACGCCCTTGTCCGCGATCCGGCGGGGGTTCCGGTTGGTGACCTCCTCCCCCAGGACCACCACCCGGCCCCGCGTGGCGCGCCGGAGCCCGGTGATCACCTCGACAAGCTCCCGCTGGCCGTTGCCCGCCACCCCCGCGATCCCCAGGATCTCGCCGCGGCAGACGGAAAAGGAGACACCTTTCAGGGCCGGGAGCCCCCGGTCCGAGAGGGTCCAGAGGTCCTCCACCACCAGCGCCTCGCTCCCCCGCCGACACACGGCCTTCTGCAGGCGGAATACGACCTCACGCCCCACCATCATCTTGGCCAGGGTGGGTTTATCCACATCGGCGGTGGGGAGGGTAGCCACCACCTTCCCCCGGCGCATCACCGTGACCCGGTCCGCCACCGCCATGACCTCGTCGAGCTTGTGGGTGATGAAGATCACGGAGTGCCCCTCCTCCTTCATCCGCTCCAGGATCTTGAAGAGCTCCTCCGCTTCCTGGGGGGTGAGGACCGAGGTGGGCTCGTCAAGGATCAGGATGTCCGCGCCCCGGACCAGGGCCTTGATGATCTCCACCCGCTGCTGTTCCCCCGCCGAGAGCTGCCATATGTATGCCTTAGGATCTACCTTGAGCCCATAGCGCTCGCCCAACTCGACTATCTTCCCCTCCACCGCCCGGGCCGGACCGAGAAAAGGGGTCCCTGCCAGGCCCAGGGCCACGTTCTCCGCCACCGTATGACGGGCCACCAGCTTGAAGTGCTGGTGGACCATGCCGATCTTGTGGCGGATGGCGTCCCGGGGGCTCCTTATCCGGACGCGTTTCCCGTAGAGGTAGATCTCGCCGGAGTCGGCCTGGTAAAGCCCGTAGAGGATGTTCATGAGGGTGGTCTTTCCCGCCCCGTTTTCCCCGAGGAGCGCGTGTACCTCTCCACGACACACTTCGAAGGTGACGCGGTCGTTGGCCACCACCCCGGGGAAGGCCTTGGTGATGTCCACCATGCGGAGGGCGATGCCATCGGGGGAGGTCGGTCGATGATTCCCTGTGTTCTGTGCCATAATCTCCAAGGTTAAGTATAGCAGGACGGGTAGGTAGGCTGTCAAATTGTCTTACAGGCTGAGCAGTGCTATACTGGTTTCGAGGAGCGGCATATGCCTTGGGCAGAAGGTTTTCAGGGAGCCGATCCCGCGTTGGTTGCCTCAGAATATTCCCGGCGGTGCCCTCGGGTCGGCGGGCGTTCCCAAGGAGGCTATGCAAGATGGCGATAAAGAGGTATCACTATGCCCGGGACGTGGAGGAAGCCCTCTCTTTGCTTCTGGCATATGAGGGAAGGGGAGCCCTCGTCGCCGGCGGGGTCGATGTCGCCCGGGGACTGCCCGGGGAGATCGAAGGCCTCATTGATATCACCGCCGCCGGGCTCTCCGGGATCTCCCGGGAGGGGGGGCGGCTCGTCGTCGGGGCTACCGCGACCCTGGAGGGGATCCGGACCTCCCGGGAGGTCAAGGCATACATGGGTGGATTCCTGTCGGAAGTGATGGGGCATGTAGCTACCCTTTCCCTTCGGAATATGGCCACCCTGGGCGGGGCAGTGGTCTCCGCCCACCCCTGGGCCGATATCCCCACGGCCCTCATCGCCCTGGGGGCCGAGGCCGTGTGGCGGAACGAGGAGCGAACGGAGCGGGCCCCGGTGGAGGAGCTCTATGCGCGGCCCTTCCGGGCCATCTTCCGCCGGGCCGTCCTCACCGAAATACGGTTCCCGGCCTGGGACGGGGCCTTCGCCTTCGAGAAGCTCTCCCGGAACGCCGGGGATATCGCCCTCATAAACTGCGCCTGTGGCCTGGGACTGGACGCGGAGGGGAAGATCGCCTGGGCCCGGGTGGCCGTAGGGGCCACCCCCTACCGGGCGGCGCGCCTCGCCGCGGTGGAGGAGCTCTTGGCGGGTGAAGTCCCTTCCGAAGCGCTCTGGGAAGAAGCCGGGCACCGTGCCGCGGTCGAAGCGAGGGTCGGCGATGACATGCGGGCGTCGGCGGAGTGGCGCCGGGCGGTGATCCCGGTGATCGTGCGCCGGGCACTGGAACGCACTGCAAGGGAGGTGAAGGGTGACGCGTAACGCGTGACGAGAAGGTTTTTCAAAACGCGTCACGCGTTACCCGTTACGCGTCACGAGTGATGAAGATCTATTTCGAGCTGAACGGGGAGCCGGTGTACACGGAGATAAAGCCTGGTGAGATGCTCCTCGATCTTTTGCGGCGTCTGGGGATGAAGTCGGTGAAGGAGGGATGCCGCACCGGGGAGTGCGGGGCCTGCACCGTCCTCTTAGACGGAAAACCCATCCGCTCCTGCCTCACCTTCGCCGCCAAGGCCAAGGGCCACCGGATCACCACCCTGGAGGGCCTGGGGACCCCGGAGGACCCGCATCCCCTGCAGGAGGCCTTCGCGGAGGCAGGGGCAGTCCAGTGCGGCTTCTGCACCCCGGGGATGATCCTGGTAGCATACCACCTCCTCTCCCACAACCCCGACCCGAGCCCCGATGAGGTCCGGGCCGCCATCTCCGGGAACCTCTGCCGTTGCACCGGCTACGTGAAGATCGTGGACGCGGTGCTCACGGCGGCCCGTTGGAAGAGGGAGGGGAAATGGCGGAAAGAAAGGTGATCGGAAAGCCCGTGCGCAAGGTGGACGGGATTCCCCTCGCCACCGGGCAGCCGGTGTTCACCCTGGACGTGGATCTCCCCGGGGCGGCCGTGGGGAAGGTCCTGCGTTCCCCCCATGCCCACGCGGAGATCGTGCGCATCGATACCTCCCGGGCCGAGGAGCTTCCCGGGGTCCTGTGTGTGCTCCACCACGGGAACGTCCCCCGAATCCCATACACCACCGCGGGGCAGGGATGGCCCGAGCCTTCTCCCTACGATTCCTTCCTCTTCGACAGGAAGGTCCGGTTCGTGGGGGACCGGGTGGCGGCGGTGGCGGCGGAATCGGAAGAGATCGCCGACGAGGCTCTGCGGCTGATCGAGGTGGAGTACCGCGTACTTCCCGCGGTCCTGGACCCCGAGGGGGCCACCGCCCCCGGGGCCCCCGTGATCCACGACGAAGAGGACGCCCGGGGGATCCACGATCCCCAAAGGAACATCGCCGCGGCCATCGATATCCGCGTGGGCGAGATCGAGCGGGGCTTCTCCGAGTCGGACGTGGTGGTAGAGACCACCTGTGAGTTCCCCTACGTGCAACACGTCCCCTTGGAGCCCCACTGTGTTATCGCGTATCTGGATGAGGAGGATCGCCTGGTCATCCGCACCTCCACCCAGGTGCCGTTTCATGTGCGCCGGATCGTGGCCCGGGCCTTGGGACTGCCCCTTTCCCGCATCCGGGTGATCAAGCCCCGGATCGGCGGGGGATTCGGCACCAAACAGGAGATCATCCTGGAGGATGTGGCCGCCGCGTTGGCGCTCCGGACCCGGAGGCCGGTGGTAATGAAGTACACCCGGGAGGAGGAGTTCGTGGCCGCCCGCACCCGCCACCCCATGAAGGTCAGGGTGAAGCTCGGGGCCAAGAAGGACGGAAAGCTCCATGCCATCGAGATGGATGTGCTCTCCAACACCGGGGCCTACGGGACTCACTCCTTGACCGTCCTTTCCAACGTGGGCTCAAAGACCCTCCCCCTCTACAACAAGGCCCCCCACATCTGGTTCCACGGAAAGGCCGTCTACACCAACCTCCCCGTGGCCGGGGCGTACCGGGGGTACGGGGCAACCCAGGGCTACTTCGCCCTGGAGGTAGCCATCGATGAGCTCGCGGAAAAGCTGGGGATCGACCCCCTGGAGCTCCGCCTGAAGAACCACATCCGCGCCGGCGAGACCTCGCCCATCTTCGAGAAGATCGGGGAGGGCCGGGAAGGCAAGGCCCAGGTGATCCGCTCCTGTGCCCTCGAGGAGTGCATCCGGGAGGGGGCGAAACGCATCGGCTGGAGCGAGAAGCGGGGCAAACGCCTCCGGGATGGTCCTTGGGTCCACGGGGTGGGGATGGCCATCGCTATGCAGGGCTCGGGGATCACCGACATCGACATGGGCGCCGCCACCATCATGATGAACGAGGACGGGACCTTCAGGCTCCTTGTGGGTGCCACCGATCTTGGAACGGGCTCCGACACCATCCTCGCCCAGATCGCCGCCGAGACCCTGGGCGTGCCGGTGGAGGCCATCTCCGTCTACTCCTCGGACACCGACTTCACCCCCTTCGATACCGGGGCCTACGCCTCCAGCACCACCTATGTTTCCGGGAACGCGGTGCTCCTTGCCGCGAGGAAGGTCCGCGAGGAGATCCTGCGGGTGGCCTCCGGGGTCCTCGGAGAGCCTCCGGGGGAGCTCGAGCTCCGGGATGGCCGGGTTGTGAGCACGCGGACCGGTAAAGGCATTCCCCTCGCGGAGGTAGGCCATCGGGCGATGTACGTAACGGACCAGCGACACATCATCGCCTCGGCTTCCTTTGTGCCGCCGGAATCTCCCCCACCCTTCGCCGCCTTCTTCGCCGAGGTAGCGGTGGACGTGGAAACGGGGCGGGTGCGGGTCGTGAAGTTCGTGGGGGTCGCCGATTGTGGGACCCCGATACACCCGAGACTCGCCGAGGGGCAGCTGGAGGGCGCGATCGTCCAGGGGATCGGCCACGCCCTCTACGAGGAGATGCTCCTTTCCAAGCGGGGCGGGGTGAGGAACCCCAACCTCTTCGACTACCGCATCCCCACCGCGGCGGATGTTCCCGACATCGAGGTGGTGCTCATCCCCTCGGAGGAGCCCACCGGCCCCTACGGGGCGAAATCCATCGCGGAGGTCGGGATCAACGGCCCGGCCCCGGCCATCGCCAACGCCATCTATGACGCGGTGGGAGTAAGGCTGTACCGCATCCCCTTCACCCCGGATCGGGTGTTATCGGGCATTAATTTAGTCCGGCCGTTTTGAAATAAAAACCGGGGGCAAATCGCTACGCCCCCGGTTTTTTTCGGTTTAAATTTAACCTCAGAACTCGAGCTGCGCCTGTGTTAAGTAGAAGAAATGTTGCGGCTCTTCCCCTACTGCCCCGAATATGATAGCGCTTAAATGGAATTGATACACCCCGCTGGGGAGATCATCCGATGCGAGCCAGTGTTCTACATGTGTATATTCCGTATCGGGAAGCATAGTGTGGGTTCGCAAGGGGATTTCGTCGATAATGTATCCGTCTTCGTCCAGCACGTGTATCATAGCACATACTTGTCCAGCGTTTATGTGAAGATTGCCGTCATTCGCTATTACCGAACGGATGATCACCTTGCGAGGATCATCGGGATCCTGGCTGATCTCCATGCCCCTTATGGAGAAGTGAGGACGGACCTTACTGTCGGGTGTTGGCACGAGGAGGAAAAGCGAAGCCACCCTGGCGGTGGTAACCACTTGGGCTTCCGAGGCAGCGGGTTTTATTTTGAACACCACGGCCACATATCGCCCGCCATAAGGATCGAGCTCTTCGGGCATATGTATGGTGTAGTCGAAGTACACCATCTCGTTGGGACCTACCTCTTGATGCGCAGGAGTCACTGTCAACAGTTCACGTCCGCTATAAGGGTAGTCATCTTGGGATGGTTCCAGTATAAGGGGGGTACCTCGGGGAGCGGTGAATCCGCGCACATATGCTTCGATAACCACGGGAACATCGCCCGTGTTTGTAACCGCGAGTTGCCCCGTATATGTGGCCCCCAATGGGATGACCATTTCAGTGATCACCGGGGAAACGGAGACTCCACCGTACGAGCAAACCACAAATAGAGAAGTGCCTAACAAAGCGAGAAGAAGCTTTTTCATATTGGATCAACCTCCTGTCAAACTTCCGGCACGGCGGTGAACGTGATCTTCATTTTGCTCTCCCCGGGAGGCACGGTGAAATCCACTTTCAGCATGTACTCAACGACGGCTATCTCACCGGGAGTGAACCCATCCTCGAACTTAACGATCACCATTTCGCCCTTTTTCGGTACCGTCCAATCCGGAATTCCCTCACCGCTTCCGGGAGCTTTACTTCTAACGAAAAACTTTCCGTTTTCGATGAGATCGTAATTGAAGTCCTTAATGACGAAGTCGCTGAAGCGAGCCGTTATGCTATAAGCGGGAAGGTTCGTGATCACCAACAATTCCGTTTCTGCGGTGTCCTCGGGGTTATTCAGTGGATCCACCTCGAAAGTGATTTCGTCCCCGCTTTCAATGGACAGCATAAGCGTTCCCCTGATCCTGGCTTTTACCTCAACGACGGGTTCTTTGGCCTGCGCCGAGACCGCCAACGGGCCCAAAAAACCCGCTATCACTACGATAGCGATTGCATCCCGAACGAACTTCCCATATGTCACGGAAAAAACCACCCCTCCTTTGGAATATTATAAAAACGCGTTTTTCGTGGTTTTATACCACCTCCTTTCTCACGCTAAGATCGCCGCATCCTTCTGGTCACTCGGCAAAATTACTTTACACCAACAACCACCACAAAACAATTCAAGTTGACCGTACATTGGTCTGTAATACACATCGCTGCTGGTGTGCCGTTGCGAGATTGACGTGCTTGCCCCTTTGATGCGCTGACCACATGGGGATCGGACTGTGCCCTGCTCCGTGTTTAAGCTCTTTCAGTACGTCTCCCTGCAATAGGCCCCTCCAATATGGCCGCCCGCCCGTCATCGCGTCCCCGGCGTCGACCACCGCGGAGATCCTGGCCGCAAGCGAGATCTCTTCTCCTCGGAGGTCACGGGGATAGCCGATCCCATCCCACCGTTCATGGTGACAATAGCAGGAGATATCGAGCGCGGGGCACAAGAACTCGACAGAGGTTGGATGCCCGGCGGTGTTGAGGCGCACCACGAAATGGATTCCCGCTTCCTTACATCCGGGAGAGGAGCCGGCCGATCGGAGCCCGCCACGCGCTTTTGCGGTCGGTCGTGGGAACCGCATGCGCCCGGGGGATGGCGATCCGTGGGCCGTCCCCTTTCCTTGTCGCTTACTCCGTCCCGTTGAGCACTTCACGTGCCGAATCCCGTCGGGTGCGATAAGGGAGAATTTGGGTTAAATATTCTAAGCCATGGAACTGGAGATCATCGCCTGCGACCGCGTGGTGTTTTCCGCCGAAGTGGAGTCCATCTCCACCCGGACTCCCGAGGGGTGGCTGGGGATTCTCCCTCACCACGCCCCTGCCGCCTTCGCCTTGGGGGATGCACCGCTCCGGATCCGCACCGCGGAGGGGGAACGTTCTTTTCGCGTGAAGAACGGCATCGTGCAGGTATCGCCCATGAAAGTGGCGATCCTCGTCGACGAAATCGAGGAGGAGCATGCCCCGTAGGGTCTTCGTAAGCGGAATCGGGGTGGTGAGCCCCTTAGGAGTGGGGAGGGATGCCTTTTTCTCCGGCCTCAGGGAGGCCCGGATAGGCATCCGCCGGGTGGACGACCTCCTGGACCTGGAGGGGATAAGGTGCAAGGTCGGCGCCCCGGTCCTGGGATTCGACCCCCGGGATTTCATTTCCCCCAAGCGGGCCAAAAGGCTGGGCCGGGCCACTCAGTTCGCCCTGGCCGCGGCCAAACTCGCCTTGGAGGATGCCCGGCTCGATCCTGGCGCCAACAGCGCCGGCGGGGTGGTCATGGGTACCGGGATCGGTCCCGTGGAGGCCATGATCGACAATCTCCACACCCTGGAGCATCGGGGTCCAGAACGGGTTTCACCTTTCTTTGTGCCCATTATGATGCCCAATGCCACCGCCGCCGAAGTAGGGATCGAGTTCGGACTCAAAGGGCCCAACACCGGCGTGGTCACCGCCTGTGCCGCCGGGGGGCACGCCATCGGGCTTGCATGGTTGTGGATAAAGAGCGGTACGGTGGACTGGGCCCTGGCCGGCGGGACGGAGGCGGTGATGTTGCGCCTGGTCTACGCCGGCTTTGACAGGATGGGGGCCCTGACCCGTTGCCCCGATCCCGAGATAGCCTCTCGCCCCTTCGATCTCAGACGTGATGGATTCGTGATGGGAGAGGGGGCCTGTGTGCTGGTGTTGGAATCGGAAGAGCACCTCCGCAGGCGGGGTGGGGAGGCGTTGGCGGAGCTTGTGGGGTTCGGGGCAAGCTGTGACGCTTACCACATCACCGCTCCCCCGGAGGACGGGGAAGGGGCTCGGCGGGCCATGGAGGCGGCCCTGGAAAGCGCTGGGGTGTCCCCCGAAGAGGTGGACTACATCAACGCCCATGGGACCTCCACGCCCCTGAACGACCGCGCCGAGACCCGGGCCATCAAGGCCGTCTTCGGGGAGCGGGCCTACGAGATGCCGGTGAGCTCCACCAAGTCCCAGATCGGACATCTCCTGGGCGCGGCCGGGGCGGTAGAGGCCGCCGCGGCCATCTTCCCCTTTCTCGAGGGATTGGTCCCCGCCACCGTCACCTGGCGGGAGCGGGACCCCGAGTGTGATTTGGATTACGTTCCCGGCAGGCCCCGCCCAGCCCAGGTCCGGGTCTCGCTTTCCAACTCCTTCGGCTTCGGCGGCCAGAACGCTTGCCTCCTCTTTCGCGCCGTCTAGCCCGCGATCCTCTCCCAAGCGGCCCGGTAGGCCTCGAAGTCTCTTTCGCTGAATAGAACAAAATGGACCTCCTCGACGGGGCCGGGATCGGCCTCGAGGAATTCCCTCACCGTCCGCAGTGCCACCTCCGCTGCTTGGTCGATGGGGTAGCCGTAAACCCCGGTGGAAATGCTGGGGAACGCGATGGTCTTGATCGACCTGCTCTTGGCAAGCTCCAGGCACGATCGGTATGCCTTCGCCAGTAGCTCCGGCTCCCCCTTCTTCCCCCCGTGCCACACCGGTCCCACGGTGTGGATCACCCATTTGGCGGGGAGGTTCCCTCCGGTGGTGATCACCGCCTCCCCGGTCTTAAGTCTTCCCCGCTCCCGGCGGATCCGCGCCGCTTCCTCGGTCACCGCGGGGCCTCCCCGGCGGTGGATCGCCCCCGAGACCCCGCCCCCCGGTGTGAGCTCGGGGTTGGCGGAGTTCACGATAGCATCCACTTCTTCCGCCGTGATGTCGCCCCGTTTCAAAACGAGCTTCCGTCCGCCAATCTCCACCTCGAACCTCATCTCACCTCCTTTGGTGCCGTGGGAAAATTACGCTACCTTAGGGGGCCATGCGAGTGGGATACGTGCAGTTCGAACCGCGATTCGGGGAGGTAAAGCGCAACATCGGGAGGGCGATTGAGATGATGGGAAGTGAGCGCGCCGATTTATGGGTCCTGCCGGAGCTATTCTCCACCGGATACCTTTTCGTTTCCCGAGAGGAGCTCATGGGGCTCGCGGAGCCGGTTCCGGAGGGGCCCACTACCCAGGCACTCCTCGATTTTTCCCGCAAGGCGAACGCCACCATCGTCGCCGGACTGGCTGAACGGGCCGGCGATAAGGTCTACAACGCGGCCGTGATCGTGGGGCCAGCGGGGTTTATCGGCCGCTACCGCAAGATCCACCTCTTCGGCAAGGAGAAGCTCTGGTTTGACCCCGGCGATCTTCCCCTGGAACCGAGGGATCTTGGGGGCGTGAAGATAGGGGTGATGATCTGTTTCGATCATTTCTTTCCCGAGACCGCCCGCACACTGGCCCTGCGTGGCGCCCAGATCCTCTGTCACCCCGCTAACCTCGTCCTCCCGGGAATGGGGCAGCTTTCCATGCGGGTTCGGGCCATGGAGAACAGGGTCTTCGCCGTGACGGCCAATCGGATCGGGGGCGAGGCCCGCGGAGGGGAGGAACTCCGCTTCACCGGGGAATCCCAGATCGTGGCCCCCGAGGGAGCGGTGCTCCTGAGGGCGAGCCCGGAGGGAGAAGAGGTGGGGGTGGTGGAGATAGACCCCGAGAAGGCCTTGGACAAACGCGTCACCCGCTACAACGACCTCTTCGCCGACCGACGGCCCGAGTTCTATGGGGCCTGAAGGTATTGCCGCTTAAAATGGCGTACCGAAAAAGATGGTCGCGCTGATTTCGCTTTTTGTAGTGGTGGTCCTTTCCCTGGTCATCACCCGCGTGGCCACCGTGGCCCTCACCCTCACCGGCCTCTCCCGGGAGGTGGCCCGGTTCCAAGCCCGCTCCGCCTTTTCCGGGGTGGGATTCACCACCTCGGAGTCGGAACTGGTGGTCTCCCACCCCGTGCGGCGTCGGATCGTCCTCTTGCTTATGCTCTTGGGGAACGCGGGGATCGTCTCCGCCATAGCCTCGCTGGTCCTCTCCTTCCTCTCGGCGGCAGGGCCCCGGGAGGTGGCGGTGCGGCTGGTGATCCTGGTGGTGGGGCTCGGGGCGCTGTGGACACTGGCCAGAAGCAAGCTGGTTGACCGCTACATGGGCCGCGTCATCGGGTGGGCCCTGCGGCGCTGGACACAACTGGAAGTGCGGGATTACGCGGATCTGTTGGACCTCCACGGGGATTACCGCGTGGTGGAACATGTGGTGGAGCCCGGGGATTGGCTCGCCGGGAGGACCCTGGCGGATCTCAAGCTCCGGGAGGAAGGAGTGTTGGTCCTGGGGATCCGGAGGGCGGACGGGACCTACATCGGCGCTCCCCGGGGATGGACCGAGGTCCGTCCCGGGGACACCCTGATCGTCTACGGTCGGGCCGGGCTCCTGGAGGAGCTCTGCCGACGGCGAGCCGGGCCCGAGGGGGATCGGGCACACGAAAAAGCCGTAAAGGAACAAGAGAGGATCCTGGAGCGAGAACGCCTGGAGGACACCCTCAGTCACTGATCCCCTCCAAGGCCAGATAGAGGCGCTTGGCCGCCGCCTGTTCCGCCTCCTTGAGGTTCCGCCCTCGCCCGATGGCGCTTTCCCCGCCCAGGGAGGCCTCCACGGTGAAGACCTTCTCGTGTTCCGGCCCCTCCGCTTCCAGCAGCCGGTAACGGGGGAGTTCCCCGAAACGCCGTTGTCCCAATTCCTGGAGGAGGCTTTTGTAGTCCTCTGGGCGGCGGGATGCGGCCTCCGCGATCCTTTTCCCATAAAGCCTCTCCACCAATCCTCGGGTGAATTCGTATCCCTTGTGTAGGAAGATCACGCCCACCACCGCCTCCAGGGCCGCCGCCAAGACCGAGGGCCGTTCCCGGACCCCGAGCTCCTCCGCCCCCGGGGAAAGGAGAAGGTACCGCTCCAGCCCAAGTTCCCGGGCGATCTCCGCCAGGGTAGGCCGGGAGACGAGGACTGAGCGGAGCTTGGTGAGCTCCCCCTCGTCCCGTTCGGGGAAGCGGCGGAAGAGGATCTCCGCCACGGTGAGGTCCAGGACCGCGTCCCCCAGGAACTCGAGCCGTTCGTTGCTCTCCAGGCCCTTTTCATTGGCGTACGAGGCGTGGTAGAAGGCCGGGGTCAGCTCCTCGGGGGGAAGATCCAGGCCGAGGTCCGAGACGAGGCGGGAGAGATCTCGCGGTTCCATGTAGCTAGGGCGGGAGGATTCGAACCTCCACAACGGGATCCAAAGTCCCGCGGCCTACCGTTAGCCGACGCCCTAGTGGGGTAAGAAATCTTAGTGGGGAAAGGGTCCAGAGGCAAGGTTCCGGCGGGGACGGGGATTTGAAGAGCGGGCACGGATCGGGTATCGTAGCACGAAAACAAAAAAAGTGTTACAAAGGAGGACGGATGCGGAAGCTCCTCTTGATCGCAGCGTTCACAGCGGTAGCCCTTCCCCTCTGGGGCGCCGAGCCCGTGCGGGTCGTGGCCACCAGCGCTGTCCTGGGAAATATCGCGGATGAGGTCGGAGGGGATGCGGTCACGGTGACCGTGATCATTCCCCCGGGGTTCTGTCCCGCCCACTACGACCTGAAGCCCAGCGACCTGCTCGCGGTGGCAGAGGCGGACCTCGTCCTCTATCACGGCTTCGAGCCCTGGATCGAGACCTTCCTCGCCCGGGTCAATCCGGGGGCGAGGGTGCTGGCCCTCAAGGGCCCCTGGAACACCCCGGAACCGTTGATCGCGAAGGCCGAAGCCATCGCCCAAGCGTTGGGAGAGGTGTGTCCCGAGGAGGCCGAGGGATTCGCCGCCCGGGCGGAGGATTTCGTTGCTGCGGTGCGCGCGTGGGCGGACGGCGCCCGAAGCAGGGCGGCCGAGCTGAACCTCGCGGATATCAAGGCCATCGTCATGCAGTGGCAGGCGGGCTTCGCCAAGTGGCTGGGCCTTGAGGTGGTGGCCACCTACCCTCCGGAGGAGCGCTTGTCCCTCAAGGACCTGGCGGAGCTGGTGGCTAAGGGAAGGGAGGCCGGGGTGGATTTGGTCATCGACAACCTCCAGTCCGGCGTCTCCTTCGGGGCCAAGCTCGCCCACGCCCTGGGCGCGGTGCACGTGGTCCTCACCAATTTCCCCGGGGCCCTGCCGGGCACCCCCGATCTCCCCTCCATGTTGGCGGCGAACGCCGAGGCGGTCTTTTCCGCCGTGGAGGCGCTGAAGGCCTCCCCGTGATGCGGTGGCACAGGATCCCCCAGGACGAGGAACCCGAGGCCCTCCTTTCCCTCGGGATTAGATTGCACGGGCACCTGGGTCCGTTCATGGTGGCCGGCCTCCGCATGGGCCGGTTGGCCCTTCGCCTCCTGGGACATCCCGGATACCACGGGATCCAGGCCGTGGTGGAGACCGGCACCACGCCCCCGATTTCCTGCATGATCGACGGGATCCAAATGGCCACCGGGTGTACCACGGGTAAGGGGAACCTGGTGGTGCGGGATGGGGGTGAGCCCCGGGCGACCTTCGTTGCCGGCGGAAAGACCCTCCGGGTCCAGCTCAAGCCCCGACTCGTCGAGGAGTTCCGCACCACCGAAGAGCCCGAAGAACTGGCGCGCCGCGTCCTCCGCTTGCCCGAGGAGGAACTCTTCACATGGGAACTCTCGCCGTTGAGCTGAAGGATGTCACCGCTTCTTACATGGGGGCCGAGCGCCCCGCCATCCACGGGGTCTCCTTGGCCGTCGGGGCGGGAGAGTTCGCGGCCCTGGTGGGCCCCAACGGTGCGGGAAAGACCACGATCCTGGAGGTGATCCTGGGCCTCCTGCCGTATCAGGGAGGGAACGCCAGGGTCTTCGGGGAGGAGGTCCGGCGGGCCGGCCGGAGGCTCCGGCTGCTCATGGCGTACCTCCCCCAGGCCTTGTCCTTTCCCCCAGATACCCCCTTCCTCGCCAGGGACGTGGTGCTCATGGGACGGTTCGGCCGCCATCGCCCCTGGCGGCGCCTCCCCGCCGCCGAGATCCGGCGCGCCGAGGCCGCCCTGGAGGAGATGGGGCTCGCCCATAAGGCCCGCTGGCCCGTGGGGCATCTCTCGGGGGGAGAGCAACGGAGGCTACTCCTCGCCCGGGCCCTGGCCAAGGGGGCCCGGCTCTTCCTTCTGGACGAGCCCCTCTCCTCCCTGGACCCCGAGGCCCGGGCGGATCTCGCCGGGAGGATCCGCGGGCTCAGGGCCCGGGGGATCACCATCTTGGCGGTGTTCCATGAGGAGGACCTCCTGGACGAAGTGGACAGGGCATTCTTCGTGCGCGCGGGAAGGGTGAGGGGGATCCCCGTCCCGATCCGGGACCTTCGGGGTCTGATGGCCGGGGTATCCTGATGTGGGACATCCTCCTTCCCAGCCTTGTCGCCGCGCTTTTGGTTGGATGGCTGTGCGGCCTCTGGGGAGCGGTGGTGGTGCGGTTGCAGCTTGCGGCGGTGGGGTTCGCCATGGCCCACGCCGCCTTCGCCGGCGCCGCTTTGGGGTTGGTCCTAGGGGTTTCCCCTTTCCCCGTTTCCCTTGTGTTCTCCTTGTTCCTCGCGGCGATCCTCGGGCCCCTTACCGAGACCACCCGGCTCCCCGCTGAGGTTGTCTTGGGGGTGGTTTTCCCGGTGACCATGGCCCTGGGGTTTGTCTTCCTTTCGTTGGTTCCCGGACCGGCCTTCTCCAGTCCGGCCCTATCCCTCCTTTGGGGAAGCATCCTCGGAGCCGGTTGGAAGGACGTGGCCATACTCGCGGCGGTCCTTGGAGGAAGCGGTGTCTTCCTTCTTCTCTTCCGCCGTGAGGTGTTTTCGATACTCCTGGAGCGACGGCTGGCCGAGGAGGCAGGGATCCCCACCAGACCCTACACTTGGGCGGTCCTCTTCGTGGTGGGATCCCTGGTAGCGGCGTCGCTTCGGTTGGTGGGGGGTATCCTGATCTATTCCCTGCTCCTTATTCCGGCGGCCGCGGCAGCCCAGCTCGCTTATGATATGAAGGCCATTTTGGCCATAGCAGGTGGTATGGGAGCGGCGGCGGCGGGAGCGGGGTTCCTGGCTTCCTACGCCCTGGACCTCCCCCTCGGCGCGGCTATCTCGCTCGTGGGGGCGATGTTCTTGGCGGTGGCGACCCTCATCTCTCCCAAGCGTCGCAGGCCCCGCCCCATTTGACATTGGTAATGAGGAAGCACTGCAGGTAGAATCTGGCCCGATGCGAAAGCTTGTTTTCTTCGCCCTTTTGTGCGCTTGTGGGTCCATCGCCGCCGCCGGACCCGAGAAGCTGGATCCCCTGCTCAAGTACCTTGAGAACTCCTGGAAGCGGGTGGGGACCGAGGGCCTTTTGGCCTTGGAGCTTCCGCGTCTCCTTTCCCTCTCCGCCGAGGACGAGCGCGTCCGAGTTCGGGTGCTGGTGGCTACGCGCGACCCGGGAGGCGCATGGGACATCCCCGGCTTCCGTCCCGAGGCGGTGATCGGGCGCATCGCCACCGGCTCGGTTTTGCTAACCGATCTGGAAGAGATCGCCGATCATCCCCAGGTGATATTCGTGCAGGCGGCGCGGCCCCTCTACCCACGCCTCGACGTCTCCGTTCCCGAGATCGGGGTTCCGGACGTTTGGCAAGGGGTCCCGGCAACTAGGGGCGAAGGCGTCATTGTGGGGATCGTGGATACGGGTGTGGACACCCTGCATCCCGCCTTCAGGGTCGATCGTGATGGCGACGGCTCCCGGGAAGGATCCCGGATCCTGTGGCTGTGGGACCAGTCCGCCGCCGGGATCCCCGATCGGTGGCCTTTCTCATACGGCGAGGACTTCTCGCGGGAGGAGATCGAGCAGGGGATCGCGTGGGGGACCCCGGTATCGCGGGATACCTCGGGACACGGAACTCATGTGGCGGGAATCGCTGCCGGTGCTGAGGCCTCTCTCCCCGGAGTGGCCCCGGGAGCAGAACTGGTGGTGGTAAGGTCCACCTTCTACGAGGACACGGTGATAGAAGGCGTAGCGTTTGTGTTCCAGGTAGCCGATGCGCTGGGGCTTCCGGCGGTGGTGAACCTTTCGTTGGGTGGGCACGGAGGGCCCCACGATGGTACCTCCCTTTTCGAACAGGCCATCGATGCAACCCTGGATCAGCCGGGTCGCGCTATCGTGGTGGCCGCCGGAAACGAGGCCGAGGACAGGATCCACGTGGGCGGCGAGGTTTTAGGTCCCATAACCTGGCATGTTTTCGTTGAGAACCCAACCGGCGAGGCGAATTTCTGGCACGATGAGCTCGCTTCGTTCGCGGTAACCCTCTCCTTCGTGGACATGGTGATGCACATCCCCCCTGGAACCCAACGGCCCATGGTCCTTCCCGGCGGGGAGATATTCGTGGACAATGCCTCTTCAGGACCCGACCCCCGCAACGGCGACAAGCTCATCCACCTCAGTTGGGCGGGTCTTCCCGTAGGGGTTTACCTCTCCCTGACCTTTACCCCTTCCCCGAGCGGGGGACGCATCGACGGATGGCTGGCGAGCAGCGATTACGGCTACTTTCAAGAAGGGGACGCGGCTTCGACCATTGCCGAGCCCGGAAACGCCCACAGGGTGATCACGGTGGGGGCGTATATCACGCGGAACCGATGGCAATCCCAACTCGGAGAGCAGGTGTCGGGGTACCGCTTGTATGAGCTGGCCCCGTTCTCTTCCCACGGTCCCACCAGGGATGGACGTATAAAGCCGGATCTTACCGCCCCCGGCGCGTGGATCCTTTCCGCCCGCTCCGCCGATGCATATGTCTACGGGGGGTTCTTGGCGCCGGATGGGATCCATCGCTACATGGCCGGGACCAGCATGGCTGCCCCCCATGTGACGGGGGTGTGTGCGCTCCTCCTTTCCCTGGACCCCGGCGCCGACTGGGAGGCCCTGAAGGCGGCCCTGGTGGGAGGGGCGCGGAGAGACGCCTATACCGGTTGGGGCCTCCCCGATAACGCGTGGGGTTACGGAAAGGCCTATGCCCCCGGAGCAGTGGCGGAGCTCGCGCCCCCAACTCCTGAGGAGCTCCCGGCCCTCGAGGTCTTGACCGCGCCCGCTGTCTCGGAGGCCCTCTTCCGCTACACCCTACCCGAGGGGGCGACAGGGGGGCACCTCTACATCTATGACATCCTCGGCCGGAAGGTGTACGAAAGGGAGGTTTTATCAAGGCGGGGCATCATCCGCTGGGATCTCGTTTCCGCGACCGGAATCCCGGTGGCGAATGGGGTTTTCCTCGCGGTGCTGGTGACGGAGCGCGGGGTTTCGGCTCCGGTGAGGTTGGTGGTGCAACGATGAGGGCCCTCGTCCTCGTTATCGCCCTTGCGATGGGAGTTGTGGCGGAAGGCCAGGGGTATTGGGGTGTTGGAGATCTTTTCGCATTGGGTGGCCCTCGGGAAGTCGCCTTAGGGGGGTTCCTCTCCGCCTTTCCCCACTTCCCCGAGGTCCTGCACGCCAATCCCGCGATCCTGGGGTTTGCCGACGCTATCTCGCTGGGCTCCTCCTATTCGCGCCTTTTTGGGATCTTGGATTTTTACTCCATTGAGGCCGCGGGAGCCGGCTGGGGATTGGGCGTTTATTCCTTGGGCTCGGGTCCTCTAACCGAGGACCTCGCATATACTGTATATGGGGTTGTCCTCGCCGTTGGCCTTCCCCTGGGGGAGTACCTCGGCATCGGGGCGATGTGGAAGGGGTTCTTCCAGTCTGAACCCGGGGAAGCTTTCGGTTGGGCCCTGGACCCCGCCCTCGTCATACGGGCCGGGGGGGTAATGGTGGGGATGGTGCTCGAAGATCCTGTGTCCGTTCCCGTGGAGTACGATGGCCACCGCGAGCCCTGGCCCGGGGGGGTGCGAGGTGGGGTTGCGGTATTCGGGGATCCGGGGGAAATAACCCTCACGGCGGTGGCCAATGTACACTACGGCTTCACCTCACGTCTCGATTACGCCGGTGGATTGGAGATCCGGACCGATCGGTGGTGCCTGCGCTTGGGATACGGGTCGTTGGGTTTCTCCTTCGGTGCCTCCATCGGATCGGGAGGTTACAAAGTGCATTGGGGAATCCGGGTTCATCCCCGGCTCCCCGTAACCCTTACCGTCGGTGCTTCGTGGGAGCCCGGGAGGTAGCCGGTGCGGTACCCTTGGATCCCTGCCCTTCTTCTCTTCTTGCTCTTCGTCCAAGCCCCGGCTCAACAGCAAACGCCCTCCTTCACCCTTTCCGTTCAGGGAAACTACACCTGGAGCTTCGCTTTAGGTATAGGGGATCGAGATGCCCTGCGGCGGGCCAACCTAACCCCCTGGGTTCCCTCCCTGCGACAGGGTTTCAACGCGGCCATCGATGGAAAAGCCCTGGATATCATCACCATCAAGGCAAAGCTTGACTCCAGCCGCGGGGTGGCGTTCCAGGACTTCGGGATCTTCTTGGATGCGGAGCACTGGAAAGGCGTGTTGGGCAACTTCTCCTTGGGCAGCCAGTATTCCTTTGCTGTTCCCCGCCGGACCCTCCTTGGGGCAAAGCTATCCTATCTCGGCGAAGGTTTCCGCGTGGAAGGCCTTGCATCCCGTTCCCTGGGCACATTGGAAGTCCGGGTCTTCCGAGGGGAACGGGGGCACATGGAGAGGGAGTTTTATCTTGCGGATCCCAACAGACCCTGGGAGCCAGTCCCATATCGGGTCGATCTCCGGGGGCTTTATTACTTCCAGCTTCCCGCTCCTTACGTCCCCGATTTCACCGAGGTAAAGCTGACCATCTTCCCCGACGAGGGCCTCTGGAGGGCCCTGGCGCGATACGGCCTCGGATACCTCAGGGAGATCTTCGAGGAAGATCCCGAAAGGGATCTCGACTTCAAGGTAATCCGGGACGCCGGAGCCGATGTACTCCTTTTGCGGAATGCCCCGAAAGAAATCGCGAAGGGCTGGATCGAAGATGCAATCCGTGCCTACAACGATGAGCATGCCCTTTCAGGGGATGCCGAAAAACGCTATCCCTTCGTGCCCGGAAGCATCCTGGAGGAAAAGTTCCTTGGAGAGATCGTGGGGTTCATTTCCCTCTCCGTAAACGGGGAGGAACATGCCTTAAATACCGGTAGGAGGTTCCGCTACTTGGATCTCGGGGCCGAGGATATCGTCGTGGAGACGCTGGAGCTTGCGGTCCGGCTGCCAGGCGAGGATGAGTTCAGCCCGCTTCCACTTGAGGGACCCTTCTCCTTCCGTCTCTTTCCCGAGGCGGGGATATTGCGGATGGATTTCCCTGAGTGGTTCTTCGACGAGGGTGCTGCCTTGAAAGCGTCCTTCGACTACTCTGCTCAGCGTACGGTTTTCCTTCTTTCGCCGCTTTCGGGGATCGTACCGGATTCGGAGCGTGTGACCCGCAATGGGAAACGCCTAAGGCGAGGCCAAGACTACGCCGTCGATTACGAAGGAGGAATCCTCCAGCTCTTCGCCCCCCTCAAAGAAGGGGAAGAGCTCAGGGTGGAGTATGAAGTTCCCCATGGGCTCGGGACCGGTCCCCAAGAGGACTTCTTGGGTTTCTCCATATCGCTGGGGAAGGGAACCGAGTTCTTCGTCTTCCGCAGTGCCGAAAGCGTCCAGATGACTCCCACAACCCCCCTCATGCCCAATGACCATACCGTGGCCGGGCTGCGTCTTTCAGGATCGGGAGAGAGTTGGGATTATTCCTTTATCTTTGGGGGATCGGTGAACGTCTTTCCTCCGGGGAAGAACGAGCGCATCCCTGGACCCAATCGGATCACCGACATCGCCGCCGTGACCGCTCCCGACGGGGTTTATATCGTCTTTTCACACCTGCGGGGAATTTCCGTATTTCACGAGGGAGTATTCAGCGCCTATCGGGAGGGGCGGCGGGTCCGCGACTTACTCTACATGCCGGAAGAAGGCGTGCTCCTTCTGGCAGAAGGAGGAACGGTGACGGTGGTGGACCTTTCCCGTTCCTTCCCCTTCGACTGGAGGGAAAGCTACACGGAACTCCACCTTTACCGGGAAGGCCTTGGGGGGTCAGGGGAAGGAGCTTTAGGGAGGGAAGCTCTGGCCTTGGCTGCCGACGGGACCTGGGTATACGTGGCCACGGAGCGGGGGGTCATACGGCTTCCTCGGGCAGATCTCCGTTTCCTTCCCGAAATCGCCGCCGATGAGGAAAGGTGGCGCGCGTGGAAAAAAAAGTTTTTGGTAATCTGGCTTGCGCTCCCCGCTGAGGAAACCCCTACCGCGTTGGTGGCGACGGCAGAAGGCCTTTACCTAGGGACGGACAGAGGGCTTTACCTATACCACAATGGAACTTGGGAGAGCGTGGCCGGGATCACGGGACCCGTCCACGCCCTCCTTTACCTTCGCGAGCCCATCCCTGACTTTGCCGCGGGATTATATGCGGCCACGTCCGCGGGCGTGGTGGCCGTGCGGGATGGGACGGGGGAGATAGTGGAAGGAGGGAGGGAAGCGCTGTCTCTGGCCGTCGTGGGAAACACCCTTTATTACGGGACTGAAAACGGACTTTACGGACCCGAGGGAGGGCCGCTGTTCGGGATCACGGCCCCGGTAACGGCGTTGGAGGGGGAAGGTGCGATCCTGTGGGTGGGTTCCGAAGCCACCGGTACGGAGGGGGGAAAGCCGACCACCATCTCCCTCTGGGAGGTGGACCTCTCCCGGGGAGCGGTCACCGAATACCCCGCCACGGTGAACCGCGTCCTTCCCACCGACCCGGGAAGGTTCCGGGATATTCCCCCTGAAGGGAATACCGATCGGGGCGTTCTGGCTCAGTTTACATGGAGCGAGCACTGGAAAGGGGGAAACCTCAGGTGGTACGTACGGACAAGTACTCCAGGGTATGAGCCCATCGATCGGCCATCGCCGGGCGACAACCATAACGTGGGTTTCTCCTTATCACAAGAGCTAGAGGGCCTTAGCCTGAGCCTCCAAGGCAGCGTGGGCATGCGGGAACTTTTTTCCCATCCTATTACCAACGTCCAGGGATCCCTTTCCCTCGCCTGGTCACCGGGCCCTGCCTTTGACCTGCAGATATCACCGCGCATACGGGGATTGGGAACCCCAAACCTCAAACCGGAAACGAGTTACGCTTTGGGGTTTGCATGGACGAACCCGGAAAGGGAACCGGGTAAGGGCCTCCTGCGAAAGCTCACGCTCCGGTTGGCGGGCGGCATGAAAGGGGAAGTTGCCGGAAGCGGTGGTACGGTGAAACTGCAGGCGGTAATGGGGCCCTTTGGGCCGCTCACTTTGGGCATTCAGGGGCAGCGTCCTTTCCTCTTCGGGGGAGAGCCCCGCGGAAGGGAAAGCGTAAGTGCGGATCTTTCCGGAGACCTTTCCTTTACGGGCATCAAGGGTAGGTTTGGGTGGCGCGAGGACTGGAGCCGGGACCTCGGGCCCTTCGTGGCGGGCGGCTGGCGGTTCAGCCGGAAGGTATCCTATGTCCTCAAATTTGACCCCATCGATTGGGGGGATTGGGAGTTTCGTCCCAGTTTGAGCCTCGCCTTCGACATGTCCCCTGCCGAGGCCCGTTTTTCCTTTAAGGGTTCCCCGAGCCTGCGATACTCATCGGGAGAAAAAAGCGGGCGCTTGACTTTGGGGTTTGAGCTGATCTGTCGCTACGTATCGCGGACCGGGGCTTTGGCTTACTCCGCCTCCCTTACCCCCAGGTGGGCCCTCCAGCTTCCATCCCTTCTGCGTTTGGAGCTCAGCGCATCCTTGGATGGAGAGCTTTTGGTACGTCCCGGAGTGCCGAAGCCCCGGGCTCGGGCTTCTCTGAAGAAGATCTCGTGTGCCCTCACTCCCCTCATTTGGGAGGGCCTCGAGCCCAGGATGGTTTTGACCTACACGCCGGGGAAACTGGGTTTCTCCTTGCCGCGAACGCCGTTTCAACTGGGGGGCGTCACCCTGGAGGTGGATTCGCGCTTTACGTGGACCTTGAGCCACGGCGATGTGGAAGGGGAGGTAAAGCTCCGCAGCGCGAGCCTACCGTTGGGGGAGGACTGGAGCCTGAACCTGGAGGGTGGTTATCTCCTCCTCATCCGAGGGAAGACCCCAAAACAAGGGGTTTTCTTACGGGGGAACCTCCTCCTAAGCTTTTCCTTCTGAAGGTACCGCTGTTTGCGGGATAACATCTCAACAAGTGATGTTGCGAAACCGCGTGTCCTGTTGACGGCCTCACCAACTCCGGGGTCACCACCCACAAGAGGGAAAGCTGCGCCGGTTACGCTGGGAAAAGATCGCTCCGCTACCGAGGGCTACGAGTTCATGAGCGCTTACCAGGTAGGCCGGATGAGGCTTTGCGTTTCGGACATCCTCGTAAGGTGGTGCACCGTTCGGATCGTGGATCGCGATACGCCTCGGTTGGCTTCGGGAAGAGATACCGAGAAGCCGGGGTGATGCTGCCGGATGGGGACGGTGGGAGACGGTTACGACCATTGCCTTCGCGAGTCTCTTCGCCACCCTGAGAGTGCGGGCTTCCGTGGTGGGGGGTTGCGGATCGGGCAGAGGCCTGCCTAGGGGTGTTTTGTTCCGCCAAGGGTCGGTACAACCGGCGGCGGCGTTGAGTTATCCATCCTCGTGGAGTTCGAGAAAAGAAGGTACGCGGAGGAGGACAAGGGAACGCCCGAAAAGCGTATGCCAAATGGGCTACAAAACGAGTTGGCGGAAGTGGGGTGTGGTATCTGATCAGCTGAAGCCCCCGTCCCCTTGGGCCAAGCGGTGAATTGTCCATCAAAGTGGGGTAACCCCTTTATCCCTCTTTCCTCCCCAAGGTACCCTAACGACGAATGACACGGAACCGGATAGGATGAGTAACTTCAAGACCCCCTCGAACGCTCCCGCGTTCGGCCTCCGGGGTGGGCCACCGTGTCTTGCTCGGCCTGGTTGACAGCGGCCCGTGGTCGCAATATATTAAACCGGTTAAGGAGACTTTCGAAAGGGATTCTATGGCAAAAGTTGTCCGCCAAAAATTTAACCGGTTAACATGGCTACGATAGAAGATATTGCGCGGGAGGCCGGTGTATCGAAGGCGACGGTATCGCTTGCCCTGAACGGCAAGCCCGGCGTCTCGCCAGAAACCCGGCGGAGGATCCTCGAGATCGCGCGGAGGCTGAACTACCGACCGAACGCCGCTGCTAAGGGGCTGGCACTCCAGAGGACGGAGACCATCGGTGTAATCGTGCCCGACATCGGAAGCCCTTTCTACGCTGAGCTTATCCGGGGCGTGGAAGAGGAAGCGAGCCGGGCCGGTTATTACCTGATGCTCCTCACCACCGCTGGGAAGCCCTCCCGTGAGGAGATGTACTTCAGGTTGCTTGGGGAGCAGAGGGTCGATGGGATCATTGTCCTCACCCCGCGTGGAGACGAAGCGCTCCTCCGTCGGATCCAAAGGAAGGGATTCCCGCTGGTGGTTGTGGACCGGGATATCCAGTCCGCGGACGATGTGGTCGAGGTGGTCGTGGATAACTTCCACGGGGCCCTCGAAGCCATGGAGCACCTCCTCGGCCTGGGTTACCGCCGGATCGGTTTCATCAACGGGGTTCCGGGGCTCCAGGCCAGCCAGGATCGTCTACGTGCTTACCAAGTGGCGCTCCAGGAGCACGGGATCGCGCTGGATCCTGAGCTCATAGTCATCGGCAACTTCCAGGATTCCGGTGGATACCAGGCTATGCAGAGGCTCCTCTCCCTCGAGCCGCGGGTGGAGGCGGTGTTCGCTGCTAGCGACATGATGGCCTTTGGAGCGATCCGCGCCATCCGCGAACGGGGGCTTGAGGTGCCTCGGGACATCGCGGTGGTGGGGTTCGACGATATCCCTGTGGCCACCTACTTCGATCCCCCCCTCACCACGGTCCGGCAGCCGATGGCGAAGATGGGGGCCATGGCCTTTCGGCTCCTCTTCCAGCAAATACGGGGCGAGAAGGTCTTGGAGCGGAAGGTCGTTCTGCGCACCGAGCTCGTGGTGCGGGCCTCGACCGCACCGCTAAGGGGGTGATAGCAGAGAGTGACTCCTGGGAGTGAATCACGCGGAGGGAGAGCCTTATAGGGGATTCAAAGGGAAAGGAGGTTGAAGGATGAGGAGGTTCGTGGTCTTAGCGTTTTTGGTCCTGGGCATCGTGCTGGGAACGCTGGCCCAGGGGAAGGTGACCATCACCGTGGCGGTGTACCCCGATTTGGATTCCGTCATCAAGGCCATTCTGCCGGCGTTCAACGCTCTTTATCCGGATATCGCGGTCAAGCTCGAGGTGGCTGGTTACGGCGACCACCACACGAAGCTTCTGACCGCCTTGGCGGCAGGGAAAGGGGTTCCCGATGTCGCTGCGGTTGAGATAGGGTACATCGCGAAGTTCGCCTCCGAAGGCGGGCTGGTGGATCTCAGTCAACCGCCCTATAACGGCGAGGCGTATCGGGATCTGTTCGTCCCCTACGCTTGGCAACAAGCCCACACCACGGATGGACGGCTGATCGGCATGCCGGCGGACATCGCTCCGGCCACGATGTTCTGGCGGCGGGACGTGTTCGCCGAGCGGGGCGTCTCGATCGATGAAATCAAGACCTGGGAGGACTATATCGAGGCGGGCAAGAAGCTCACATATGATGCGGACGGCGACGGTGAGATCGACCATTGGCTGGTCGATGACGCGGCCACCGTGGCCATGATCCTGTGGGGAGGTCATACCCGCTTCTTCGACGAGAACGGAAACTGCATTGTCGATAGCGAGCGTTTCGTGAAGGCGTTTACCATCGCCAAGCAGATCCGCGACGCCGGCCTGGACGCCCGCATCCCCGCTTGGACAAACGAGTGGTATGAGGCGTTCCGCCGGGGCACGGTCGCCACCGCGATCAACGGGGCCTGGTTGATGGGACATTTGAAGAACTGGATAGCTCCTGAGACGGCGGGATTGTGGGGAGCCGCCCAGCTTCCCGGAGGGACCTATACCCAGCGCGGCGGGACCTGGTATGTGATCCCTCAGGCCTCGGAGCACAAGGACGCAGCATGGAAGCTCGTCAAGTTCCTCACCACCAATCCTGACATCCAGCTCCGAGCATTCGAGATCACGAACGCCTTCCCCGCGGTGCAGGCTGTTTGGGAGGACCCGATCTTCGAAGAGCCTGTGTCATTCCTCGGTGGACAGCCCGCGAGGCTGCTGTGGAAGGAGGCCGTCCAACGCATCGTTGGTGTGCCCACCAATCCAAACGACGCCATCGCCATGGAGATCGTGAGCGATGCCCTCACCCAGGTGCTGGAGGAGGGCCGCCCCATCAAGGAGGCCCTGGCGGAGGCCAAGCAGCTCATCGAGAGGCGCACCAGGCTTTAGGGAGCGGACCGGGCGGGGGAGGGGCCCCTCCCCTGCCCGGTTTTTTAAAATGGGGGCTAGATGTCGAATCCTCTGGGGCTGTGGCGTAGGTGGTGGGCGCGGAGGCAGCAACGTTGGGCCCCATATCTGTTCATCAGCCCTTTTTACATCCTGTTTTTGACCTTTGGCCTGTTTCCAATCGTATTTTCACTGACGCTCTCTTTCCACAGCTGGCGAGCGGTTGGGGGCCTGGGAACGATGCGTTGGATCGGGCTTGAGAATTACAAGTTCCTCCTCACCGATCCCTGGTTCTGGCAGTCCCTGTGGAATACGCTCATCCTCCTTGTGATCTCCGGGCTGCCCCAACACCTGATCGCCCTGCCGTTGGCGTTCCTCCTCAATCGCCGCCTGCCACCCCGCGTACGCCATCTCTACAGCGCCAGCTACTTTTTTCCCTACATAACCTCCACCGTGGCCATCTCGCTTGTCTTCGGCACCATCTTCGGTCTGCACTATGGGATTTTGAATCAGCTCCTGAACTATCTCGCCTCGGCGACTTGGAGCAGGTGGCTGTTCGGTTGGCTTAAAGCCTCTCTCCCGATCAATTGGTTAGGAAAGGCCGTTTACATCAAGCCCTCGATCGCCATAGTGGTCCTTTGGCACTGGTTCGGGTGGAACACCATCCTGTACCTGGCCGGGCTTCAGACGATCCCCAAGGAGCTGTTCGAGGCCGCCAAGGTGGACGGGGCGAACGTATGGCACGAGTTCTGGCACATCAGCCTGCCGCTTCTTAGGCCGATCATCTTCTTTGCCGTCACCATGACTATCATCGGGAACATGCAGCTTTTCGACGAGCCGTTCATCCTCACCGGGGGGACGGGAGGGGTAGGCCGGGCTGGGATGACGGTGGCGATTTACCTTTACCGCACGGCCTTCGAATGGACCCAAATGGGAGTCGCCGCTGCGATGTCCTGGCTTCTGTTCGTGTTCATCGGGGTGCTCTCCCTCCTAAACTACCTGTTGCTCGGACGGGCTGCCCTGGCAAGGCGGGGTGAGGAATGAGAAGGCGGTTCCTTCCAAGCCGGCTGGTTATGCACCTCCTTCTTTCCCTCATAGCCGTGGTCACGGCGTTCCCTTTTTACTGGATGTTCATATTAGCATCACAGTCGCCAGCTGAGATCTTTCACACCCCTCCTCACCTCTGGTTTGGGCGGAGCGCGGTCGAAAACTACCACTCACTGATCCAGGCCCTGCCGACGTTTTGGCGGAACATGTGGAACAGCATATACGTCGCGGTCATGGCGACCATCACATCTCTATTCTTCTGCTCCCTCGGCGGCTATGCGTTCGCAATGTATGATTTCAAGTACAAGAATGCCCTCTTCAGCCTCATGATCGCCACGATGATGATCCCGCCTCTCCTCGGAATCGTGCCCTACTACATAATGATGAGCTGGCTCGGGTGGATCGATAAACCCCGAGCTCTCTACGTGCCGTCCATGGCCTCGGCCTTCGGGATCTTCCTCCTGCGTCAATACATCGCTTCTGCGGTGCCCCGGGAGCTCATGGACGCGGCCCGCATCGACGGATGCAGCGAGTTCCGGATCTATTGGAACATCGTCCTCCCGCTGATCAAACCCGGCCTCGCCACGCTGGGGATAGTGACCTTCGTAGGCTCTTGGAACAACTTCCTGGGAGCCCTCGTCGTGCTCCGATCGAGGGAGACGTATACCCTTCCCGTCGCGCTCCGGTCCCTTCAGGGCCTTTACACCACCGATTGGGGAGCGATCATGCTGGGGACCGCCCTCAGCATCCTGCCGATTCTGGTGGTGTTTCTCTTCTTCTCGCGCAGGATCATCCAGGCGTTCGTCGCCGGTACGGGGCTGAAACAATGAGGCGCACCGGCCTGCTCGCTGTCTTTGTCTTCGTGGCCATCTTGGGGATGGCGCGTGAGTTCCTGAGCGTACCGGAATGGGGATGCTATACCGGGGTGTTCCCCGGGCACCGGACGGTGTTCGATGTGGAAAAGCTGGTGGGGAAACGAATGGCGTTGGTGCTTTCCTTCACCGACCGATGGGGGCCACCTTATCGCTTCCCTACCGGCTACTGTGAGATCCTTTGGGAAACCGGCCACCTTCCCGTGATCACCTGGCAGCCCCAGACCGATCTGGCGAGCATCATCGCGGGAGAGTGGGATCCCTACATCCTGGACTGGGCCCAGGCGGCCAGGGAATACGGCCACCCCGTGATGCTCCGCTTCGGCCACGAGATGAACGGGACCTGGTACCCGTGGTGCGGCGTGAGAAACGGCGGGGGAGAGACCACGGGGTACGGCGATCCTGAAAAGCCCGATGGGCCGGAACGATGCGTGGATGCCTACCGACACATCCACGATCTCTTCGAGCGGGCCGGGGCAGGAAACGTCATCTGGGTTTGGGCTCCCAACGAAGGAAATCCCGTGGGGGAGCGCTGGAACGAGATCGAAAACTACTATCCTGGGGATGGGTATGTGGACTGGCTGGGCATGGACGGCTACAACTGGGGCACCTCACGGCCCTGGTCCCGTTGGCGCAGCTTCGACGAGGTGTTCGGCGAACTCTACCGGCGGCTGACCGCCCTCGCCCCCGGCAAGCCGGTCATGATCGCCGAGTTCGCCTCCGCCGAGGAGGGTGGGGATAAAGCCCGGTGGATCGGCGAGGCTTTCCGTCGTCTTAAGGAGGCCTATCCGCACGTCAGGGCATTTGTGTGGTTCGATATCGTAAAGGAGACGGATTGGGCCATCGACTCAAGCCCCGAGAGCCTGGCGGCGTTCCGCCAGGCGATGCGTGATTCCTACTACGTGGGAGAACTTAAGCTCGAGGAGGGACCATGAACCTCAGCTTGGACGGCCTTTGGGATTATCTCGTAGACGAAGAGGGCGCTTTCGCCGCCGAGCGTCTGCCGAAAGCCGGCTGGGGCAAGATGGAGATCCCGAGCAACTGGCAGCTCGGGGGCCTTGAGGACTACAGTGGGGTCGTTTGGTTCAAGCGGGCCTTCGATGTACCGGTGGAACGGGGGAGGGAATACTGGCTGCGGTTCCACGG
>Ga0209410_1000150_pt1 | contig 29148 bp, 29 predicted proteins | sample Mar14436cmmetaG_FD_184135 | JGI IMG/M metagenome (GOLD analysis project Ga0209410, IMG submission 184135) | Marine hydrothermal vent microbial communities from Guaymas Basin, Gulf of California to study Microbial Dark Matter (Phase II) - Marker... ... | reverse complement strand
ATGTAACTCTGAGGATAATTAGCAGTTTCCCTAGCAGTCAAATAGACAATTTAAATCTAAATTACACCAACAGTTAAATTTAACCAGGAGTTGGACTGTATGTTCAACTTTGAGTTATACTCTAAGTGATTTGCAGAATTAAACTTTGAGTGGCACTAGCGATGCGGCACTAGCCCTCTAGCTTAGAGCTTCAAAAGTTATTCTCTAGGTGATTCAGCCATTTCAGGAGTCAATTTGTCATTCCTTATGAGATCTACGTAGCCTTCATCTTTGTGCTCAACAGGATTCAGAGGGTACTGAGCATTTTTAGGCCTAACAAAAATCCATATAGGCTTCTTAGTTGAAGGAGACAATATCACTCTGAGAACAAAGCGGCCTTTTAGAGTGTTGCCATCTAGGAAATACTCATGCAAGTTTCTGCGCTGGACTCCATATTTGACAGTGAATTTGTCCATTATTTTTATCTTAGCTACAGACAGGCGGTGCCCACCGTGCAAAGTTGGGAACAAAAGCTCTCCTTCATAAGTCAACCAGGATTTAGGATGAGGATACTTTATGGTCACTTGGCTCTTCTCTCCTTCTTCGATCCTCTCTTTGAAGACATCCCAGGAAGTCTTGCCTGCTGGTATCGGAGGGTGAACAGTGAAACCTATAAGCTCTTTGTTCTTCTCTAATCTAACGTCTATATGATCTCTGAACTTCAAGATTACGCTGTCGGTATTGAATTCCTTCTTTACTTCTGGCCCAGTGAATTCAACAACCAAATCGTTGCCTTCCCACCAGTAAGCTTTAGCTATGTAGCCTTCCCTGGCTAAAACTTCTCCTTTCTTTACCTCGACTATTTTGCCAGTGGGCCAATGTCTTTGGACCACACCCCTGCATTTGCCGTTGCATGGAGGCTTGAACTTGTAGTACTCCGGAGGCAAAGGTTTACCTTCTTCTCTGATCCTAAGGTATTCTTCACGAGTTAAAGTCTTAGCTTTGCTTACACTTCTAGGCAAAGTCAGAGAAGCCAATCTGTCTAGAACTTCTATTCGATCAGGAACATTTTTCTCGTGGACATACTCAACAACTCGGGGTTGGAAAACACCGTAGTAGTAGCAGCCTGTCTCTTTGCCGTTCTTGTCTAGGATAGGGTATTTGTTGACTTCTGGTGTGACAACTCTGATTATTCCTCCTATAGGAGCAGTAATCTTGGTGTTGAAAGTCCTTCCTAGATAAGCGTAAATTTTCTGCCCTTTAACTATGATTCCTTGAGCTTCCAAGAACGACTCTTTCGCTTCATCGAAACCTTTCATTGCAGGCAATGTTCTGCTTTCACTCTTGATTACAACTTTCCCTCTGGGGGCATACTTCTTTGCTATTTCAGCGCATCTGCCTTCGTATGGTCCTGCAGCTATCATGTAGTTCCAGACCGTCTTGATTTCCTCTCCTGTATCTTTGTGCTTTGGATGCGTCCTATCGACTACAAGGCAATCTATCTCTTTGTATTTCTTGAGCTTGCACCAAGCTTTGTTCTGGTTTGTTGCTGTCTCTATTTTCTTGTCCCATATTATCATTGCTCCTTCTGAGCCTGGCAACTCTGAAGCCCACTTGATAGCTTTAACTAAGTCGGGCTTAGACTTTACAATCCTGTAGTGCTTGCCTTCCCTAAGAACTTTGAAGTGCTTTATGTCCTTTACTTTCTTCAAGATTTCTAAGCGCTCTTGGAAAGGAAGATTGACTACATCTTTACCTTTGTAGCGGTAAACATCGAATATCATAAAGCGGCATCTATCTTCTTTGTCAGGTTCGTAGTCTTTGCCGTTTACGTAGCCTATAAAGCTTGTTCTATGGAGAGGTTCACCATCTTCGCTGACCATTATCCCTTCAGCATCGAAGACGCTGTCGTAAGGCAGTTTGTCAAGCTCTTTGATTATTTTCTTGAACTTATTCTCTTTGTGGTAGCCTTCGTCTTCGCTCCTAAGAGTTTTCTCTTTGGTGTTTATTTGGATCCTCATTCCATCTATTTTCATTACAACTTTAGCAGGGAAAGAGAAGCCTGGTATATCAGCTACTTTCTCAGGCTCAAACTCTCTCCAATAAGGCTTGTTAGGCTTGTAGAAGCTCTTCTTCTCTATGGTTTTACCTTTCCATTTTATCGAGCCATCAGGTAGCAATTCACCGTAGTCTCCGTCTTCAGCTATGTAAACTTTGTCTGGGTCCTCATAGTAGCCTTTACTTCTAGCTATGATTCTTAGAGTCTCTTTGGCTTCCTCATGAGTTTGGTACAAATGTCCTACATGAGTAAATTTTACATGCTTAACTCCTACTTTGCTGCACATTTTTACTTGGTTAGCCATGGACATGTGACCTACTTTCTCAGGCCTTTTAATGTCTACTTTCATGCATGAGCCATCTCCTATGTACAAGTCGATTTTGTAGTCTTTGAACGGGTTGCCTCCTTTCCAAGCTAAAAAGTCAGGGTTGTAGAGCATTCGCTCATCTATTAGGACGGCTGCACATGGAGCAATCTTTGAGTGGTAGACAGGGAAGAAGCGAAATGTATGCCCTTGAATAGTGAATTTACTTCTACTTTGATGCTTAAGCACTCTGAGTCTTTTATCTAACGGCTTGACAGGCTTCGAGATTTCAAGGGAGCCTTTCCATACGTGTATAGGAACTCTGTTCTTAATCAAGTACTCCTTAAATGAGCTTTCTTGTCCTTCCCAGAGAGCTCCGGCATGGTCCGGATGCAAATGAGTTAAGAGTACTGCTTTAGGCTTTATTTTGCTGTCCTTCCAGTCTAAGCCGCATCCGTCTATGAGTATTGAATTGTCTATGAGCAAGCCTGAATGCTTCCTTTTGAGATTTACTGGGTCTTTGCACCAGTCTGCTCTGCAAGGCTCCCCAGATGAAAGCTTAGGAGGAAACTCTACATCTCCTTTTGTCCCTATAAACTCGAAGTGTATTGAGCCTGAGCTTTTCTTAACCATTTTGTCTGTAAGAGTAAAGAAGACTTGAGGACCTTTGGGCAAGCCTAGGAAAGTCCAAGGCTCCTTGAACTTCTCGAACCTAAATGAATAAGCATAGAATTTCTTAGCCTTAGGCCACCACTTCTTCCTCTCCTCTTCTGTTACTCTATGCAAAGCTCTAAGTTCTTTGAATTCTTTAAGCGATATGGGAGTGATGCTGAGCAAGATTACTTTGCCCCAGACTTTTCCGTCTCCAGCTAAGTACAAAGGTTTCTTTAGCATGTTTGGATAAGGCTTCTTTGTTACCCAGAGAGTTTTTGTTCCATCATAGACCTCTTTTGCATGGCTAACCAGGTAAACTGCATTTGCTTTAAGGATATGTCCTAATTCAGACATATTCTTTTTAACAGGTACAACATTGCTGAATTGCCTTGCATACCTCTCTATAGGATGACCAGTAGGCTTAGGGATTTTAAGCCCTCTCCTCTTCATTTCTTCTAATATGAGTATGTAGTATTTAGCATGCTCTTCTAAGCTGGCTTTAAGGCCTTTCTTAGGATCTTTAAGCTTCTGCGCAAAGCTGTGCCTTAGAAGCATGTACTCAAAGTACAAGCGCTTATTGCCTTTATCTCCTTTTGGGAATCTGGATGGAGGAACATCAAAGCGCACTTTAATCAACGCTTCTCACCTACTTTGATTAGTTTGCCTCGCTTCTTCTTGTACTTGCTTTGGTATTCCTCCCAGACTCTCTCTATAAGTTTTTCTTTGGCTCTTTTAAGCTCATCTGGTTTAACTGGGTGAGTAGGTAAAGTAGGCTTCTGTTTTTCCATCTCCTTCTGGACTTTGATTATAAGCTCTTTCTTAGTAGCTGTATGCTCTAGAACAGGCTTAGGAGCTATGTAACCGCATCTGGTGCAAACCAAGTACGGTACACCAAAGACTGTTTTAGTAATGAATTTGTGGAAGCCCATCTCGCACATTATCGAGCGTCTTCCTTGAGGTATAACCCACAATCCGCTGGGCAGCATGTATGGAGGCTCTCTCCAATGCTCACGCTTAACCGGATACCTAACTGTGCTCATTACTTACAATCTCCGTTAAGAGCTTATCGAATTTAGCGTAGAGAGCTTCCTTTTTGTCTAGTCTAAGATTGGCTCTGCTTAAAGCTCTGAAAAGTTTAGCTCTAGCGTCATGGAGTATATCGCTAAGCTTCCCTTTGCCTTCATGGCTTCTTTGTCTAGCTTCTTCTAAGATATCAAGTAAGCGTTCCGAGAGCCTCTCTGAAAACGTTGAAGCTAAGACTTCCTCTCCTGTATACGGTGATATCTCTACTGGGGTCACAAATTCTCTGCTTACTCTCCTAGGAGCCACTCCAGGTTCTACATTGGGCAAGCCTACTCGGCTTTTGTTCTCTTCTAGAGCTTCTGCTTCTCCCCATATAGTCAAGACTCCATCTTGGAATTTAACGTTGAAGCCTGCATTCCTAGCTGTTACTGCAGCAGCCATAGTCTGGTGTAAAACTTCTGCATCTCTAAGTTTGTCTTTAGACTCTAGAGGGTTGAACACCCACTTCCAATCTGTTATACCAAATAAAGGCAGTAATTCGTTGTTCAAAGTCTCTTCTATTAAGCGTTGGTATTCCTGAGCTGTTTCACGCTTGACTTCGATCTTAGTTCTTACTTCTCTGGTTGAGCCTCTCTTCCTTGTGCTTATGGTAGTATCTAAGCCATAAACGCTGTCTACAGCATTCATGTAGAGCTGGTAGTACTCCAGAGTTTGCTTAGCTTCTTCTTCATCTATGAACGGTATTTTTACAGGCTTGTCTCCTTCTTCTAAGCCTACAAATATCAAAGCTGTTCTTTTCTTAGATTCGTATTCACCTGTCTCTAAGTCTCTCTGAGTAAGCTCTTCACGCTCAGCTTTTACATCTTGGAGTATCTGTCCTACACGGTCTTGATCCAAGCCTGGAAACACTAGTAATCCGCCTATTTTGCCTTCTGTATGCACTTCAAGTTGATAGTCATCTATAGCATTCAGAGTTTCTAGGATCTTAACTAACGATATAAGCTTTGAATTGCCGAATAATTCTGGAGGCAATCTGGACATTGAGCCATGGACTATTTCGTTTCTGCCGAACCTGGCTACTACTTTGCCAGCTACCTCTTGAACGTAGCAAGTTTGAACCATTATTTCTCCGCATATAGGGCATTTGAAAATCTTAGACTCTTGGACTCTGGGTGACTCCTGCCTTATATCCCACACCAAGTCTTGACCTTTGTACTTCTCACTGTAGTAGCACTTGGGGCAGAAATACTGGTAGCCTCCTAAGTAGCCTCTTTCATCTCCTATTGGGAATATGTAGCCTGGATGCTCAACGTGGACTTCCTCAGCTATGTAACCGGTTTCACCTTTGCCAGCTACATGCTTATAGACAATGCTCCAATAGAAATCATCTGTAGCAAGCAAGTAAAACAGTGTTGATCGTATAAACTCATAGAAAGTGCGGTCTGGTGAAGGCTTTGTAGTTAATTGCTCTAATCGCTTCTTTTGAGCTAGACTTGGTTCTCTAAGGTATTTTTTAACTTTGCATATTGGGCATTTATTGACTACGCTTTGGAATTCGGTTCCACATTTCTCGCATTTCATTCTGAATTTAGGCTCTATATGACCCCAATTCCTCGTGCATTCTCTAATTATAGCATTAAAGACTCTTCTTAGAACCCAGCTGTTCCTGGCCCACTCTACCAGAGTAACATAGTCTACTCTTGGACGTCTAAGCTTAGGTTCTGCATCCCAAACATATTGAGGTATAGCACTTCTACGCCGCTTGCTTATTAAATTCTCTTTGCCTAAAGCTTTTGCTATAGTCTTAACTATTTTAGCCCTCAGAGAATCATCTTCTTGAGGCTTCTCTTTTAAGCTAGGAGCTAATGAGTGCTTCATGTGCAGCCCATAAAAATACAGTTTTGAATATTTATTATCATTATGTCTAAAGCTTACCGGCTACTCCTGCTCGACCGCGCTTCTTTATAGCCCAGTAAGCTATAGCCAAAGCTTGAGCGTAGTCGTCTTTGCCTTCTGATTTAACAGTGATATGCTCACCTTTAATCTTGAAGCTTAGAAGCCTGAGTTGCGATATGAGCTTTAATTCGCTGGCCGGTATAACAAGCTTATTGTTTACAGCTGCATCTCTGAGATGAGTGAAAGCATCAAACCATATTTTAGCTGAGGGAATAAAGTACTTTACTTTCCTTGAGCCTAAGTCTTTCCTTAATTCATCTGAAGGAGGTATGCCTAAGCCCATTCTCTCAACCATTAAGCATTTAAAGTCGTAAATGTTGTCTGCAGCTTTGATCCAAGCCAATTGCTCAGGGAAAGCTTTGCGCATTCCTTGGATATATTCCACTCTAGCAAACTTTTCTTTAGGATCATAAGACAATATAACGACTACCGTATATGAGCCTGTTCTTCCCCAGTCTATTCCAGCATAGTACTGCTTTTTGTTGTCAACTATGCCGAATCTAGTTTCATAGTCCTCTTTCATCATCTCTATGATTTGCTGAGTGAACAATGCTCCTTCTACGTCTAAGAATTGAGCCATGTGCTCTTGAAGGAATACATCATGGCTCATTAATCTTCTGTTCATTTCAAGCTGCTCTTTACTGTAGTACTTGTTAACTTCTGTAGGAAGCTGTATCCTATAAAATTTAGCTTTAGGGTCATTCATATCTGGGCTGCTGTCTTGATAGGCTTTCCAAAAGTAGCCTTGCTGTCCACCTGGGACTCCTATAATGCTTAAATGACCTTTAGTCTCATGGCTGCCTAGCATTGGCAGTAGTACATTCTCAAAGACATGCTCAGGGATTTCAGCTGCTTCATTGCAGAATATGAAGTCAATATGATGCTTACCTTTTATAAAACTTGTAGCTCCATAGGTGAAGACTACAGAGCCATTGGTTAACCTAAATTCTTCCTCTATGAATTTCTCTATGGAGTCATAAAGAACGCCGGAAGTCTGGAACAATAAAGCTAGATTCTCATGGATAAAAGTCTTTACTTGCCTCTGAGCAGGGCAAATCACTATTGCTCTGGTTCCAGGGTTAACAGTTAAGTACCATGCTAAGAAAACAGCTAGAGTAAAGTCTTTTCCTCCTCCTCTACCTATAGGATAGACTGTAGGTTTAGGACCTAGCCAGCCTTCTATCATTTTAAGCTGGTAATCTTGGAGCTCAATAGGCTTCCCTTTCCATACTAAGCACTGCCTAGCAAATTCTGCACAGGCTTCAGGAGTCCTCTCCGTAAATTTCTCTAAGTCTTTAGCTGTAAAGTGCTTCTTCTCGCTCATGTCTTCTAAGTGCTTACCTTTGAACAGCATTATCCTCTTGGCTAAATCGCTGTCTAAATACTTGTCTTCTTCGCGGAATACAAGCTCTCTTTTGCGCTTAGGTTTCCACAAGTCTTTGTGCATTGAGAGCCAGCCTATGCTTACTTTGAATCCATGCTTCCTTACAAAATCGTATGCTTGCTCCAGAGTCATGTCTCTAGTTCTCATAAGTTTGAGAAGCCATTTAGGCAGTGTAACTTTCTTAGGCATTTCTATCGAAGCTTCATTTGAAACTTCAAATATTAATGTATTGCTCTGCACAAACTTATTTGTATAATCTTACATGTATACAAATCCGTATGAATAAACTTAGTTTGGTTTAAATAAGTCTGGACAATACTACAGTATTTAGCTTAACTAAGAAAAGTTTATAAATCTAGCGATGATAGAATTAACTGTGATCCTATGCAAGCTCAATGCAAAGCTCCATTCTCTCTGTGGTGCGAAATAAGCAAAGTAGATGAAGAACGACACGTTATTGGAGGTTATGCATCAGTAGACATAGTTGATGAGCAGAGAGATAAAATACCTTTGGAGACTTTGAAGGAAGCATGGGAGCATTTCATTAAAGACTTAGATTACGCTCACATTCACGTTATGCATTCCAATATCCCTGTAGGCCGAGTTCTCCTTGAATACACTGATTCCCAAGGGAAGAAGTACAAGTCTGGAGTAGACGATAAAGGCTTGTTTATTCTGGCTGAAATAAGGCAAGACATTAAGAAAGGCAGGGAAACTTGGAAGCTTATACAGGAAGGGAAGCTTAGAGGTTTCTCGATAGCCGGAGAGGTTTTAGCTTCTACATATGTGCATAATGGTCGCTCTTATAATAGGATAGACAAGCTTGAGCTTCACGAAATCAGCGTTGTAGATCGACCAGCAAATAAGCTTTGCTTGTTCACTGTTATGAAAGCTCTAAAGAAAGGAGGATATGTCTTTAGAGACAATCTATTAGAAGCTTTACCAGACGGAATAGTGCTTACTAGAGGCATTGTAAGGCTTGTAGGCAGGAATGCTGAGTTAGGGTATGGTCATGACTACGACATTAAAGCTCCTACTACTCAGGAATGGTTAGGCAGAGCTATACAAACTAGGATTCACAACGAGCTCAGGAGAAAAGGGAGAATGGACATTTGGAATTCTATGGAGTGGATAACAGATGAAGGAGAATATTCTTATACTGATTATTTAGACTTGTACGACTTGGTACTGTTACGGAGCAAGCAAAGCAAGCCTGAACGCTTGCTCCTAACCGAAGAAGAGAGGAAAGGTGGCGTTGCCTCTCTTCCCGTAGATGAAGCGCCATATATAGTGAGAAAGGTGGAAGAAATGAGCGAAGAAGAAATAACTTTGGAGAAAGTCTTGGAGCTTGTAGCAGATCTAGGCAAACGCTTAGATGCTCTCGAAGAGCAGATAGCAGAGAAGAAAAAGAAACCAAAAGCGTACAAAGAGCCTAAAGACGAAGAAAAGAAGGCAGAATCTGGTGAACCAAGCGATTTCGAGAAAGCTCTAGAGATCCTAGCTGAAGAAGGAGTAATCAAAGGAGAATATCAGCAATGCATGTCCGAATGCTTAAAGAGCGGTAAGAGCTTCAAGGAGTGCGCCAAGGAATGCAAAGCCAAAGCCAAGAAAAGTGAAGAGGATACAGCTGAAAAGAAAGATGAAGAGGAAGCAGAGAAGAAAAAGCCTAAAGCCTACAAAGAACCTAAAGAAGACGAGAAAGCTAAGAAGCCTAAAGACGAAGAAGAAGAGGAAGAGAAGCCTTACAAAGAGCCTTACCCAGAGAAAGACCTCAGAGGAATGATTGAGAGAGCCATAGAAGACGCTCTAAACAAGCGCTTAGGAGGGACAACTGAAGTCAAGAAGTCTGTGGCTCCTGCTAAGACAGAAATAAAGAAGACTCTGATGGACATACCTCTAGAAGAGCTTTACAAGATTCCTTTCTCAAAGATAAGGAAAGGTGAGTTATGATGGTGCACGTACAAGAGAGAATAGACGACCCTGAAAAGAACCTCAAAGAACTAAGAGAGCTAGAGAGAAAATTCTACGGCTCGCCTATAATAAGGAAAGCAGATGCAGATGTCACTCCTGCTACTCCAGCTTACACAACTGCTCCTGACTGGGTTCAGCCTCTCTTCGGTCGCAAAGTCTGGAGCTTCCTTAACTACGAGAAGAATGTCTTTGCTATCCTGCCTAAAGAAGTCTGGAAGCAAAGCGGTTGGAGGCTCTTGACTGCTGCTGGACAGTCTTGGGCTCACTCCGGAGCTGAATTGGCTGGAGGCATTGCACGAGGAGGAGCTCTGCCTGACACTATAGCTCCTACTATAGTAGTGAACGCCACTCAGCCTAAAGAAGTCATACACACTTGGGGAACTGAAGAAATCTATGAGTTTATGTCAAGCATAGACGATTCAGTAGAAATTATTCCTTTGATGAGAGAGGAATTGGGCAAGGAGCATGCTGCTATAATAAACACAATGCTTGTGCAGTCTGTTGAGTACTTAGCTGGGAATGCCTCCGGGAACTGGGCTGGAACCGACAACTTCGAGACTCTGGACAGAATTATAGCCAGCGATGCAGAAGAAGATGCCGTGGGTGGAAGCCATGACCACTACTACGATCCGTGGAAGAAATATGGAATCTTAGACATTGACAGAGATTCAAGCACTACGTACGATGCTGTAGTTAAAGCTCCTGGAGGAACTCTAGGCACCGATGGCGACTTGACTCTGTGGGCCATCGAGGAAGTCTGGAGGACAATCATTGAAGCTGGAGGCAAGCCTGATGTAATCCTTACAGGAGCAGACTTTGTCACTGCTTTGTCAGAGATATTGGAGCCTGAGCGCAGATTCATGGGAGAAGCCAAAGTGATGCCTCAATACGGTGGAGTAAGAGGCATTGCTTCAGGAGTCGAAGCAGGATTCAGCGTAGCCACTTTCAGAGGTATACCGATAATCACGACTGCAGCTATGAGATGCACAGACTCAACTTATGGAGATACAATAAGCAAAGCAATGTTCTTAGACACTGAATACCTGTCGTTCAAGGTTGCTGCTCCAACAAGATACATGGAAACTAAGAGAGACTACACAAGCTATGTAGCTCAAGACAAGCTCAGAATTGAAGGAGCATACTTGACTGTAGGCGAGCTCATCTGCTACAGGTTCAACGTCCAAGGAAAGCTCCGAGACATAAAGTAAGCGTGAATTGGGAGGCGTAAGCCGATGATCTTCCCAATTAAATAGAGGAGGAGTGTAAATGGCGTTTAGTTCAACCATCTTGGGCAGAACTGTATTCGGCAACAAAGTGGTCACGTGGGGAACATTCACTAACGGTGCCTCTGACACCGGAGGGAACATAGATACAGGATTGAAAGTCTGCGAATTCATAGTCTTGCAGCACAAAGGAAGCTCTGTAGTCTCTGATGTTCCTGTAGTAAATGAAACTTTGCCTTGCGACGGCAGTGCTGTGACCATTGTGACTGTTGCTGGAGAAGACGGTTACTGGTTTGCTTTTGGTCATGAATAACGTGTCTAAAAAGAGGGCATATTGCTGGTGCTTTAATTGAGCGAAGAGAAAAAGAAGAACAATCCCATGCCAAGCTGGGCTTTAACTTTAAACAACAGATTGACTACAGTGGAAACAGAGATAAAATGGCTCAAGAGAGGCTATTGGCTCCAAACCCTCTTGGGAGCAGGAACGTTTTTAAGCGTTCTTGCTCTAATACTAAAGCTTGTGGTGGGCTAATTGGCTGTAGGTAAAAAAGAAAGGGTAACCAAAAGTATTAGCGGTACAGTTAGCGAGACTACTGCTATAATAGCTCGAGTTCTGAATTACGCCAGAATAACGGTCTTTGGGAAAGTAACTATAATTGGAACATACACTGTAAATGTAAAAGTTTATGGAACTTACGATGCTGATGCTTCCCCTCCAGTTTGGAAGCAGATAGGAAGTACTCAACAATTTACTTCTACAGGTTTATTGACTCCAGAAGACATTGTTCAGTGCTGGGATGCCATAAAAGTGACTTACGACGGAAGCGGAGACGGCTCTGCAGTTGTAGACTTAGCGATAAACAGGAAGAGGCATTAATGTCAGTCCGAGTAGAAGTCAAAGGCTTGTATGAAGCAGTTTTATTAATCGAGAGAGTAAGCCGTATAGCTCGAATACACTGGCCCAACCGAGTTCTAGACAATTTAGCTAGGCATGCAGAGCAGAAAATGAAAGAGCTTGTGCCCAAGAAAACAGGGAGATTAAGAAGATCTATTAGAGTTGAAAGTTTGCCTGATGCAAGGAAGATAATAGCTGACACTCCTTATGCTCGAATAGTGAACGATGGAGCTCGACCTCACTACATATACCCTAAGAACAAGAGAGCTTTGGCTTTCTTTAAAGAAGGAAAGTGGGTTGTCAAAGCTTGGGTTCACCATCCAGGCTTTGTAGGCTACGACTTCTTAGAAAACACAATGAATTACGTCTATGATTTCATGTATGATTGGCTCAGAGAAGAAATTAATTTAGGTGAAATCTAATGGGCAAATACACTGACGAGAAGAAAATAGAGAACCTTGTTCAAATGGAAATCACCGATTCTACAAGACCTTCATCCCAGCAAGTCAACAGCTGGATAGAAGAAGTCGAAAAGGAGATAGACTCAAAGAAGTTAGGCTGGGATGACAACGCTAACCCTGGAGATGGCTACTCAGCCAGCAATGTTTACCTTAGCGTCCCTAAAATAAGGATAGGCTTGCGACCGTTAACCAGGTTCAAGATGCTGTGCAAGGGAATCGATCCTGAGCAGCTCAGGAAAGGTGTTGTAATACCTATACAAGAGAATCAATATTATCCTATTATACCAAGTAAAACTGTAACTCTATACAGGAGAACAAGTTCTTTAACTGATACACCAGAGTGGAAAGAGTTAACTAGAGGCTACTATACAGGCTGGGATGAGAGTGCAGACAGCGACTTTATGGTTTTGACCATTAAAGGGCGAGCTGGGCAAGAGCATGGAGTAGCATTCTTTATTTACAGCAGCGTTCCTTTGAAGACTGGTCCTGCTGCTCTGAAAGCTTCATACTCATATGGTTGGAATCTTCCTCAGGAAATTCTTAATCGCTATGCTACATTGAAAGTTGGGATGAGAGTTCTTGAAGCTGCAGTGGAAAGTGGTGAGCCTGCTCGTTTAGGCTCTTTTGTAGGTGGAGATTTCCAAACTTTCGTTAACACCCAGATTTCTGAGACTCTGAGAAGATGGAAAGAGGAAATCACTGAGATAGAGAAGAAGTTCTTCCCTAGGCCTGCTCGAGCCAAAGTTCTCTGGATTTAGAAAAGTTTTAATAATTCTGCTTCTGAATTCTATATGTGAGTCGGTGAGTAAGTTGGGGAGCGGAGAGAGTAAAAACGCTATTCTAGATGCTTTAGTAGCTAAACTTAAGGAAATCGATGAATTCGAGAAGCATGTTTTCAAAGGATACAGGAAGCATCTGCCTTACAACCGATGCATTTTGGTGCACTTAAGAAGAGACATTGTAGCTCCAGAGAGCACAGCTGAGAACCTGCACAATTTAGAGTTTAACTTATTAGTCAGAGTCAAAGCTGACATTCAAAGCAACGCTGAAGAAGAAATCGAGAGCTTCATATCCTTGGTTGGCTTAGTCGAGGATAAACTTGATGAGAATGCTTACAATCCTGGGGTCTGGGAGGATTTAGCTGTTAACCAAATAATCTATACATTTGGAGCAGCTGAAACTTTCGTTTACTATAACGCTATGATCCGGCTCACAATAAAAGCTCAGTGGTGATGGAGATGAGTAAGAGAACATACCAGAGAGTAATAACTCTAAGCGAGGAAGCTTGGAAAGCTTTGCAGAGTATAATGAAAGAGAGAGGTTTCCCTGGTAAGCCAGTCAATGAAAGTGAAGTAATCTGCGAAGCTATATTGAATATGTCTAGAAGTGGACATATTAAAGTTAAAATCAAGAAGGAGAAGGAGGAATAATGTCAGCTAGATGGATAGACATAGGGGAAGAAAGTGAATACGGAGAAGCAGCAAGCTCCATGCACAAAAGTTTATCTTACATAGACTTGGACTTTACTCCTGATCAAGGGAGACTCATAGACTTAGAATCAGCATACGTAATGAAACCAGTCTCTATTTTAGGGCCTTTCGTAGGAACAGGGAGAGTAGTGCAATATGCCAGACCCCATGCTATAGGCTATTTCCTTAAATGGGCTCTAGGCTCAGTGACAACCACTCAAGTAGGCTCATCTGCTATATACAAGCATGAGTACACCCTTGATCTGAAAAGCATTAAGTCGTTTACTGTCCAAGACAACCGAGAGGCAGACAAAGCACTCCAGTATTTAGGCTGCTTAATCAAGACGTTGACTTTGGAGGCTCCTGCTCGAGAGCGAGTCACTTTAGAAGCAGAGATTCAGTACCAATGGGAAAAAGAAGTGGATAAATCTACGATGCTAACATTAGACTCAGTAAGGCCCTTCATACTGCACGATGCTAGTTTAACTAGCACTGCTGGCTTAACAGTGAGCAACGTTGAAGCATTCAGGTTCCAAATAGCTCACAGCAGGCCAGACGACATCCATGAAGCTGGAAGCAGAAAGCTCCCTGAAATATACTTTGAAAGTTCAGAGTGGACTCTAGAAATGGATTTGAAGTGGAAGTCTTGGGCTGCAAGGAAGAATTTCTGGGCTGCAGAAAACGGTGGCACAGAGCCTGCAGACGAAGAGAAAGAATTTGATGTAACCATAGCATTAACTGGTGCACCTACAGGGGTTGCAGACAAGCCTAACTATGAGCTTGTAATAAGCTTGCCTAGATGTGTAGTCAAAGAGAATCCAGCTTCAGTGAGCAGGAGAGACAGATTAACTCAGCGCTTAGTTCTAGAAGTTCTAGATGATGACAATAACAAAATAACCCTGTACAACAAAGATTCAGCTTACTAGAGGTGAAAACATTGGAGTATACAACTGCTGAAGAATACTTAGCTGGCAAAATAAAGAAAGTGACTTTGCCTTCTGTAACTGCTGCAGGTAAGCATCCAGTCTTTGTAATAAGGAAGATTCCTCCCAAAGCAGCTTTGGAATTAGCTGGCTTGCTTGAGCTGCCAGAAGATGCAGACTTAGAGAACATAAATGAAGCGTTAAGCGCAATAAACATCAGAGAGAAGCTTCCAGAGCTCATAGACATAGTGATACCAGCTTGCGTAGTTAAGCCTAAGATAAAGAAAGAGAAGAAGAACGAGGAATGCCCTAAGTGCTTGTGCATAGACGACTTAGAAATAGAAGACCTGGTGGCTTTGTTCGAAGAGATCCTGGAATTCAACGGCTTGACTGCTAAAGGGATCAAGAAAAGACAGAAATTTCGCAGAGAATCCTCTGGCTCAGCTCGCCGGAGCTCTCGCTCTAAGAATAGGAAAGCGACCAACTGAATTGCTCAAAATAAGTGAATCACCTCTCGAAGACTTGCTCTTAGATGCTGCTATAATAGCTCAAATAACAGCTGAGCAGGAGGAGCCTGAAAGCTTAAAAGAGGAGATTAAGAGGAAAAGAAGGAGACTCTGGGCTAAGAAATGTCAGCTAGAGAAGCTAGAATACAGCTGATACTCGAATGGCTCGAGAAGCATCCTGGAGTAGCCAGCAGAGTAGAGGACAAGCTGAGAAGCTTAATAGGAGTCTACGGGAATGCTTCCAGGAGAATAAGAGAAGTAATAAGTGACAAAGAGCGCTTGGAGAAAGCACTGAATATAGCCAAACAGTTATTCACCGAGGAGAAAGCCAAAATTGTGCCATCCACTAGAAGCCATCAATTCTTCTCTGAAGTAATTAGGAGGTTAACTGAAGAAGAAGCCAGAGCAGCTAAAGGGCATGTGACTCTAAGCCAGAGAGTCGGACGCTTAGGGAGAGCTTTAACCCGTGCAGGATACCGTTTAGGCTGGTTTGCTTTTAGGACCATAGTTGTGGGGAGGATACTGCTTAACTGGATGCTCAGGCCTATAAGGAAAGGCTTAGGGACTTTATTGCGCTGGGAGCAGTCTGTAGAAGCTGCAGCTTCAGCATTAGGCTTGCTGGCTGCTACAGGCTTGCTCAGCGCTGAATCCCAAGAGAGACTGGAGAAAGCTATAGGTGTAGTCTCTGAGACAGGGATCAAGCTGCAAGGGACTATGCAGAATCTGCAAGCCACTATAGCTTTGATAGCAGCTGAAGCTATAGAGCCTCTCTTGCCCTATATTAACCAGCTTATAGATGCTCTCTATGAAGTCTGGGAAAGCGTAAAAGGTGAAGTTGTTCCTGTACTGGCTGATTTTGCTCGGGATATAGTTCCTGAAGTCATATCGATACTTCGAGATGTAGGGCCGGCATTCATCAAAGCTTTCGTAGATGGTGTACGGATAGCAGTTCCAATGATTCTGAGCTTAACGAAAGCATTGGAGCCTCTCATACCGTTAGCAGCTGAAATAATAGGTTTCCTCATGCCTTTTGCCCCATTGATGATTGCAATAGGGACCGCAGCTTACATGCTGAGTCCGATACTCACAGGTTTAGGGTCCGTATTGCAGCTTGTAGCTATGAACAGCATGCTTGCAGCAACTACTGGAACTGGTCTTATAGGAGCTTTAACTGGTTTGCTAGGGAGCTTAACTCCTTTGCTGCCTGTTATAGCAGCAGTTGCAGGAGCAATTGCAGGAGTCATATTAATTATTCAGCATTGGAGTGAAATAGTAAGCTTCTTCCAAGGAGTATGGGAAAGCTTTGTATCTGCACTAGAGCCTATAATGCCTATACTCGAAGAAATAGGGGAGCTTTTCTATAATGTGGGAAGAATAATTTATGAATTAGCCAGGCTTTATGTTGCAGCTCTGATAGCAGGTTTCCAGAAGCTGTATGATATTCTGTCACCGGTTCTTAAGCCTGTTCTAGAAAGCATATACAATATTTTCCTAAAAATAAAGCAAGCTATTGAGTGGGTTGGAAATGCCATTTGGTCTGCACTCAAGCCTGCATTGGATTGGTTCAAGAATGCTCTGGATTCAATAAACAATGTTCTTGGAGGAGCAGCTGATTTTCTAGGCAATTTGACTGATGCTTTGCTTAACCTTTGCTTCAGGCATGCTACTCCGCATGTAGTTAAAATGACTAAAGCTCTCAAGGAATTCAACAAGGAAATAGCTAAAACTACAGGAGAGACATTTGAGCTAGGCGGAGAATTGAGAACTGTTAGAAGCCCTCTAGGTACTGCTCCTCTCAGAGGAATCGAAAGCGGCTCAAGCTACTCAGTTATTTATGTGACATTTAACGTTGAGCATTTAGCTTCTGATGTAGACAAAGAAGAATTAATTCATGAGACTAGCTTAGCTGTAGCTGAAGCTGCACGCAGGAGGAAACTGTAATGAAATTCAGTTGGGACTCAACAGAGATAACTTGGCCTAGAAATCCTAAGAGCATAGTGTTCAAAGGTGTCAGCATTACCAAATCATTAACTAAACCCGGCGGGAAAGCTATACTGCTTAGTTATGGTAGGAAACCCGATGTACTTACATTAGAGGGCTTGCTCTATGAAAAAGGGAAAAGTGACTCCGATCTGCTGAACGATTACTTATTACCGATGCTAGGCAGGTTGTACAAAGAAGTTACTATTTCAGAATTGGACAGCAATTTGAACGACACATGGTTATTGACATCTTTTGTCTACAGGAAAGTAGGCGGATACCCGAATGTTTATACATATAAGATGGAATTTTATAGAGGATCAGAGCACCACGTGATGGAATAATGTGGAAAGTAGAATATTACACCGGTTCAGAGTGGACTGAGAAAAGTGATGCAGTATTCAAGAAAATATATCAAGAACTGAACGGCCATGAAGAATGCTCATTTGTTCTCCCTAACACTAGTGACAACAGAACTTTTGTTTCTTCAGACAAGAAAATAAGGATTCTATACGGCAGTGAAGTGGTCTTTGAAGGCTTATTGGTAGGAGCTGAGTACAGCGAAGACTTATTGGTTTGCTTTGCTTACCCTGAAGCTTACGTTAAGATGGATCCTAAAATTATACCGTCAGGCTCATCTCATGCAGTTGAATATGTAGGAGAGACAATATCGAATGTGCTACAAGCTATCTGCGATGAAGCTGGAGTTCAAAAAGGAGAATGCCCATCTGGGACTGTTTCTGTCCGCTTCATAAGGAGCAACTGCCTGAAAGCTGCACAATTCTTAGCTGATGCAGTCAATAAAGACTTCTGGGCAGACTGGGATGCTTCACTGAATCCTAGATTCAATATAGGAACCAGGCAAGAACACACAAATGTTTCTGTTGATCCTCTTGAATGGCCTAAAAGAATAGTAGATAGAAGTCAAAAAATAGAAAAAGTGATAGTACGCAGTGTAGACAAAGACGGAAACTACATCGAAGGCAGCGCTGGAACAGGAGATAAAGTAGCAGTATTCACAGAGAAAGGAGCAATGGACATTGACACTTTGAATACATTAGCTCAGAAGAAGCTTAACGAACTGAATACAGAGTCCAGCGGTGTAACTTTGCCCCTCAAAGTAACCCAAGGCTACAATCTTTATCCTGGAGACACTGTTAAGCTCAATAAACCTGAATTAGGCTGGGAAGAAGAAGTTACTTACCGAGTTTTAGCGGTAACTAAAACTATAGACAAAGTAAAAATTGAAGTTGAAAAGAAAGTTAAAACTTTAGATAAAGAATTAGAAGACTTCAAGAAATATGAGGAATACGGGATATATCCCATATACGAAGAGCAAGCTCCAGCTTTAGATGATTACTTCCATAAAGAAAAGGATGATGTTACTGACATAAAGGATGAGGTCCCTCCTCCACCTACATTCACTGTTCAAGTTAAGGAGATAGATACAGAAACAGTGTTCAGAACTTGGCTAGAGATCACTATTAATGTGATTGAGAATGCTGGTGGATATATAATTGGTTATAGAAAGCCAGGCCAAGAGTGGATTCACATTCAAGTTGCTCAGCCGTCTTCAGGTTCAACGGTCACTGTAGCAACGCCTGACCTAGAAGAAGATACTATTTATGAAGTGCATGTATGTGCGGTGAGCAAGCTTGGTCAGTTCTCTGACTGGTCGGATACAGTTACAGTTGCAACAGCAATCAATAATATGCCTCCAGAAGCCCCTACTAATCTTACCAGGATAAATACAGTTAATGGAGTCTTGCTCCAATGGGACCCAGTTTATGCAACTGATTTAAGCCATTACATAGTTTACTATGGAACTTCTGATCCACCAACTAATATTGCAGGTGAGACAGTTAGGCCCTATTTCTTCTGGAAGAAAAAGGAGGGCGAAGATTACACTACCTATTATTTCGCAGTGTCAGCTGTGGATACAGGGAACAGAGAAAGTGACAAGTCAGAAAGTGTTCAAGGCAAGCCATTGCAGATAGCACCTCTGGATCTTCAAATCGAATCTCGACCTTGGACAGCTGACTTCAAGATGTGGGAAGATGAGGATGAAAGTAATTATGGAACATTCTATTGGGCAGCTGGAGATGGAAGTTCAGATCCTGTTATAAAATTTGCAGATGGATCAACTCATTCTATAAACAAGAACCTTACTGGTTATGCACCTTCTGAGACAGGCCTTTGGTACTGTTATTGGACCAAAGATGACAACGATCTTCACTGGACTCAGGACTATTCAGAGGCTGTAGGCGAGGGCAAGGGGCTTCTTGTAATAGTTGATAGAAGCACAGATAAACGCTCAACAATTGTGCCGTTCAACTCTTATTCTCCCACTATTGGAGCTGGAGCTATAGCTGCCCAGTCCATTCTAGCTACTCATATCAAGTCAGGTGTCATCAATACCGATCACATTACTTCGGATCCTTCTCTGATGATAACTTCTAAGCAGATAGTATTTGATGGAACTACTACATTTCTAGATACTTGGAGGCATGGAAGCAAGACAACTATAGATGGTGGAATGATAGAGGCTGAGACAATCACAGCAACTCAATTGAAAGCGAAAAGTATAACAGCAGACAAGCTTCTAGTCGGTGTGCAAAATGAAGTACCAGATGGGAGCTTTGAGCTGGGAGATGCAACTTCAGAATGGACTGGAGGAACAGCTCAAAGTACAGAGGTTTATGAAGGGTCTTATGCCCTTGAGTTGTCAGGTGGCAGTGAAGTGTTCACAAGAAGATTCATTCCAGTTAAAGCTGGAAAGGTCTATCATCTAGAGGGAGCTATCAAGTCTTCTCTTGCAGGCTATTCTGGAATTATCTCTATTTACTGGTATGATCTAAACACTAATGAGATCTCTCATGACACTTTATCCTCTACTTCCTCGGCTTGGACAGTTAAAGAGGGAGAATTCACTGCCCCTTCAAATGCTTACTTTGCAAAGATTAAGTTGAGGAGTGAATCTGTAACCCACTACTTTGATGCAATTAAACTCTGGCAGAAGAGTAGCTCTGTAGATATCCAGGATGGATGTGTAACCACTTCACATATACGATTCAATGCTTTGGACTTAGACCCTGCTAATCAAGAGATAGGCATGACATGGTATAATTACAAGGACAATCTAATCAAGTTTGTAGGGAGAGATGAGAGTGGCAACAAGCTATTGAGCTATATACCAAGATATCCACTTACAGATGTCTCAGCACCACCCGAGAATCTACTGTCTAACCAGTCTTTTGAGACAGACAGAGATGGAGATGGTGTCCCTGACTTCTGGGAATTCACTTGGGAAAATAATGGAGACGGAGAATATGGAGATGACGAAGCCAACCATGTGAAAGGAAGCAAAAGTGCTTATATACACCAGACAAATTCTACGGGGCATGGTGCTTATAGAAGTTCTTTTATCCTTGTTCATGGAGGCAAAAAATACTATGCAAGCGTATATGTGAAGGTTAGTGAAGGTACGGAGACTTTTAATCCGCTTGCCATAGAATGGTTTGACAAAGACAAGAATTTCATTAATGCAAGCGACATGGACAATAAAGAAATAGGTGAATCTTTCACGCTTTGCGAGTTGGAGGCTACTGCGCCTTCAAACGCGAGATACGCAAGAATTTACTTGGGAAACAGAGGAATATCAGGGAAATGGGTATATTTTGACGATGTAGTGTTCAGTGAAATTAGAGGGGCAAAATCTACTGAAGTGAGCCATTCTTTGTATGGAGGCGTTTACCAGGCAGATACTATTTCTGCAAATTCAACTGAACGGAAAACAGTTTCAACGTTAACACCAGACAAACAACAATTTCTTTTTGCAACAGCATACGTATGGATTCAAGGGGGTGATACTATCTGGGATGCAGTTATTCATTTTCAGCTTAAAAACACAACAGATAACAAAGTAATAAGTCAAGATACTAAGTTTATGCACGAATGGCATGACGCAACTGGATATGGAAACCTTCCCTTAGCCTTGAACGTCTCTGGTTTCTTAGAACCAAACAAAACATATGAACTTGCCATCATCTTCTGTTCAAAGGATGCTGTTGACCAAGGCGTTTGTTGGATGTTAAAATGCAGACAGCTTGTCACTTTTGAGCATTTCCACAGATAGAAGGAGGTGAGAAAACTGAATTGGGTTGCCTTTTTCCTTGGTTTCATGTATGGTGTTGGTGTTGGAGGGCTAGTGTCAAGTATCTTGTACTTTTTAATAGGGTATGAGAAGGAAAGGCTTAAGAATGAAAAGGATATAGACTAGATAAAAAGCTTTAACTAGCCTAAAACAAGTTCTGAAATTATTTTAAACATAGCAGTAATGATTTTGCTATTCTGAGAAATAGGAGGTTTAACAGCAAACCAAAATACAAAAATAGTTTCTCCTTTTTTATTTATGAATCTAAGCTCATAATCACCTCCTATGCGCTTGCATACAAGGAATTCTTTACCTCGGCAATCAGGTATAACTATGTCGGATTCCACAAGCTTCCCTCTGTGATTTTCCTATAGACTGCAGATCCGCTGCATCCAGGATCCAGAAGCTTAGAAGTCAGTATTACATCGTCAAAGGCAGCATAAAAGCTTCCATAGTTTATTATTTCGTAAGCGCTGTCATCTATTATTTTAGCTTGAGCCCAGCAGTTTCTGCTTGATTTCTCGACTATATCCCCTACGAAGCCTTGAGCAAAATGCTTAGGCTCAGCTTGATAGTCTAAGTAAAGGAAGCCTTTCTGCTCAATGTATTTGCCTTTGCACACCAAGCTTACTTTGTTGCTTCCAGCAAAACCATAGCCTATGCACTCGTATGAGCTGTCGAAAATTTTGTCTGCATGGAAAAACATGTAAGGAACCTCTACTGAGGCTACAGCAAAGTCGATGTGGTTAGCTTCTTCTGTATAGACTGAAATTCTGCTTTTCCTCCTTGACTGCTTTAATAGCCAATTCATTGCTTTAGCAGCATTAGTCAATATTGGGCATGAAGATTCAGAGCCTAAAGGCTTAATTCTTTGGTGCCAACGGTACTCTCCTACTTTGTCGTTATGTGTTCCTCCATCGTACCTGCCAGGCTGCACAATGTTGATTTCTTTGGGCTTCTCAAAGCTTGGATTGTCGCAGAGAACATGAGCGTTCGAAGCTATCAAGACTTCTCCTTTGAAAGGCTTCTTTGTTCCAAAGACAAAGTTTCCTAGAGTTCCAGCTGTAATTGCATAGTTACCTATGCTTATTCCTGGCTGCAATGGCCGAAACTTCTTAGTCTTGTCTATAGATAAAGCTCTTAATTCGCCGATGTCTACAACATCTACAGGTATCCCGTCTACTTCTGCAGGTATAACCTCATTAAGCTTAAGTTCTTTCAGAGGGATTTTCTTCGATACATGGACTTGTATGCACCATTCTTCTACTACTTTGCCGTCTTTGATTCTCTTCCTTAATTTCTTTGAGTATCCTGTTACATTTGGGTATTTCAGAAGCTGTTTAGCTAGTTTATCTACATTCATTTATATCACCTTTTGCATAATTCAGCTCCGCATTTAGGGCAGTAATTCCAGCTGCTTTTGCACTTGAATCCGCATCTCCAGCAGTAAATTGTTTCCTCGAAGGCATAAGTTACTTCGAAGTCTTTATATGTGACTGTATTACCAGTTTTAAGAGAGGTAGACATTATTTCACCTCCATTTCCTCAAGGATATCAAGTATTTCGAGGATGGCTTCTTCGAAGCTGCATCCTTCAGTCAACATTTTCTTTCTAAGCTCTCTGATTTTGCGTCGAGGCTGCATGAGCTTCTATCTCCTTCGATACCCAATAGGCAAATGCAATTAATAAAGCTACTCCTGAAGCCAAGACTCCTATTGCAAGGACATCCAAGCTTTGCTGTATCAGCTTTACACCTAAGCCTACAATGTTGACTCCGAGAACGCCTAGTGTTCCTTTCGAGACTTCTTCCATGATCCTGTACTTAGCTGTGTTCATGTAAGATAAGAAGCCTAAGCTTCCTTGGAGCACCCAGAGAGCAACCATGCAAGCTAAAGCTATCCAGCCGCCTTGTAAGCTTAAGACTTCCTGCATGCCGCCGATTTGCCAAAGAGCATGAGCATAATCATGGATTAAGACACCGATGCAAAGCCAGAAGAGCACAGTTATCACTTTAGCAGTTATTTCCTTCAAGACTTTCACCTCCTTTAAAATTTTAAAGTTCTGTCCGCTATGTGGACAGCAGGATAGAGGAAGTGAAACACTCTGATTCTGTCTTTGCTGTCTATAAGCATTATGGCCCCACCTAAGTCAGGCTGCATCCTAGTATACCAGCGCACAGCTCCGTACCAAGGTATAAAAGCTTGCCAGCAAGGAAGCTGAATAAAGTGTACACCTCTTTTGTGTATGTGGCACCACTTGTGCCTGTGAGCTCGAATTATAACATCTATCTTAGTCGGTAAATAGCCTAAAGCTTCAGCTTCTTTCAGAGTCAGCATGTCTCTGCCCATAGCAGTTTCAGGGTACATGACTGCTCCAGTGCTCTTGTGAGCTACATTAGCTACTCTTTTCGATGGTGTAAGCTTCAAGTTTGCTACAGCATCAAAATAAGTTCCATCTAAGCGTTCAGCTATGGCTTTGTGTATTTTAATGTTTGTAGCTAGAGATTCATGGTAGGGTGTTCCTCTCCAGACTGCAAGCTTTCTCCCTTTACACAAAGGCTCCAAGAGTCTAACTGTAGCTTCTATCTGCTCTTCTATGTCAGTTGTCATCATGTACATTCCGTATTCTTTGGGGTTGTAGCCTGCAGTTGCATCTCCTACCAAGAATATGCTGTCAACCTTGAAGTCTATACAAGTCTTAACAAAGTCCTTCCAGTAGCTTAAGATTTTCTTTTGCCCTGGATTCATCATAGCTGAAATATTGGATTTGTCAAAAGGGCTTGTATAGTCTTCAGGCCATAATGCAAAGCGGCTTCCAACGTGCAAGTCAGAGATCAAAGCTATAACTCGTTTGTATTCGTGGGTTAATTTAAGCATTAAAATTCCACCACTTTTCTTAAAGACTCCAAATACTGTTTAAAGTCTTGCTCATTTTTAAACTTTGTTCGCCTCTGCAAGCCTAACTCTCTGGCTTTCTTCTGTATTGCACTCCAAGTTCTCTTGGGAAGTAAACTGCAAAGCTCTTCTTTGCTGCTGTATGTGTAATGTTCTTGGAGAATCTCAATTTCTTCTTTGCTCCAATATTCAGGCCTCTTTAAGCCTAGCTCACTTGCTTTATGTTCTATTGAATTTGGAGTTCTCCGAAGAATTTTAGCTATTTCTCTGACTTTCTTTTTACCGTAAAGCTTCTTTAGAACTTCTATTTCTTCGGGTAACCATTTCACTCATATCACCTATCCTCTTAAGAAGGAAAGCCAGTATTTTAATAGCATACTTGTTAGGGTCATCTTTAATTGTTATTCTCAGAGTCTCTATTCCTTTACTTCTTAAATAGTCATCTATGGCTTTGTCTCTCTCTGCAGTATTGCCTATCCTGTGGAATACTCCATCGCATTCTATTCGAGCTTTAAGCTCTTTGCTACCTAAGAAGAAGTAGAAGTCAAACTTGTAGTAGCCTTTGCCTTTCATAGAAGGATACTTGTAGTTGTGGATGTAAGTCAAGCCTAAGTCTAAGCATATTTTGTCTATTAAAGTTTTCATTTCCTTTTCAAATGTGCTCCACTCACCATTCTCATAGTAGCGCTTAGCGCAGCGGCTTGAGAATTCTATGAAAGCTTTCTCTCTAGGAGTAGGCTTAGGAGGTTTAACATTTATGGATCTTAAGAAAGCTCGATAGCCGTTCCAATACTTCATTATTATGTTAAACAGCAAAGGATGCTCTTTCTTTAAGACTTTGTAGTGAGGAGCTTTCTTGCCGTACAATTTCTTAAAGAGCTTTTTTGCTCTCTCTTTCTCTTGCTTCTCTGTAAGCATCCTCGAACCACTTCCTCTCCAAGTTCACCAAATCACTGAATGTCCAGCGCTTATAAGGCGTCACGACTTCTTTGATTCCCGCATTTATTAAGATTCTTCTGCAGCGGAAGCATGGGCCTTTGTTTAGCCATTCATAAGCTCTCTCAATCTGCTTTGGAGTTGAATCTGCTGCAGCTGCTAAGTAAAGCGTAGCTCCTTTTATTTTTGCTCCTGATCTTGCAGCGTTAATTACAGCATTCTCTTCAGCGTGGACTGCAATGCAATAATCAAAGAAGCCTCTGCTCCCTAAGTGCTCCTGCAAGCAGTAGTTTAAGTCATCGCAGTTGAAGCTTCCTCGAGCAGAGCCATTGTAGCCTGTAGAAAGTATTACTCCATCATCGTCCACTATTATAGCACCAAATTTTACTTTGAGGCAAGTTGAGCGCATAGCCACCATGCTTGCTATTCTAAGGTAGTATTCAGTCTTTCCTATTCTTTCTTTTCTTTCCTCCATTTCCTCTTCCTCCTGTAGCTGAGTGGACCTGGGAATCTGACTTTCCGGCCGCAGTAAGGGCAGCGATAGTTTTTAATTTTCTCTTTAGGAATCCACTTAGAGCATTTCGAGCAGTAAGCCATTCCTTCATACTTGCTTTCTCCACGGCTTCCTCCTCTCCCTATTCTCTTTAAACCCAGTAAAGAAGCTCGGATTCTGACTGCATGCCAAGAGAATTTTCCTCCTAGAGCATCAAGAATAACATCAATGTCATAAGTAGGATACAATTTCCTGAGTATTTCATCGTCTTCTTCAGTCCACTTTGCCACATTTAATCCACCTGTTCAAGCTTTCTTTCTCAGGCAGCACATCTTCTTTTTTGATTCCAGCCAATTCCATTAAAGGAGCTATTTTGTTTAGGAACCTCTCTTTGATTTTCTCCCAGTCAACGGCTTTCTCGATTTCCTCTGGGACTTCTAAGCTTTCGTCTATAGCGACCCATTTGCATTCGTATTCCCGGCTGGAATTTTTTAAAACCATGGTGAATCGTCTAGGGAAGCTGGTTAGCTTCTCAGGTATTATTGGCAGTCTAATCGGCTTATCTCCAGAAGCATAGTCAGTGCCTAGATACATGTTACTGTAGTATGCTGCTTTCACATTGGCTGGAGCTCTATTCCCATAGCCATACTCAACTATTCTTCCTTTAGCCATCTTGAAGCGCTTGCCTATCTTCTCAGGGAAGCCTACTTCAGTTATCGAGTAAGCTTTAGCTTCTAAGCCTCTGATTAACTCTTTGATGTATTTCAAGATTTCATCTCTGCTTTTCTCTCTGAGAAGCATTGTGATTACTGTCCTCTGAGCTGTTTGCTCAAGGATGCTCGAATCGCTCCTTATAGCTTCCAAGCCTTTCCATTCGAAGCCTTCTGCATAGCCTTCTTTTGAGTCCCAAATGTACAAGCCTGCATACCTCTTCTTAGTCAAGACTATGAATTTCTTGTAGATTCTTTGCAGATCAAGAGCAAACAAGTCTCTTTTAGCATTCCATTTTTCTTTGGCTTCTTTGTTTAATTCTGCTGAAATTTCATCTATAAGCTGCTTAAGCTGCTCAATGCTCTCCGAAGAGATAAAGAACATTGAGTCTGTGTCCCCATAGAGAACTTGGTATCCTCTGCTGTTTAACTTGCTTAGAGTTTTCTCGCTTCCTATCCTAGCCATGAAAGGTATAGCAGCGCATGACTCTCTCTTGTACAGTCTGAAAGCTGAGTAGCTTGTGACTCCGAACGCTGAATTCAAGATTTGCTTCGTCTGGAACGCTTTCCTCTTGGCTATTTTCTCTGTTTCTCTGTCCCCTGCTTTAGCAGCTCTAAGAGCAGCTTCCTCGAAGCGGTCTCTCTGCTTCCAGTAATATTCTACAAGCTTAACCATTATCCCTTTAGGCTTGCTCTTGAATGCATATGCTGCCCTCTTGTTGTAAGCTACACAATAACCTTTCTTGAGCATCCTCTTAGCGAAGCCTTCAGGGTCTTTGTACTCTACTCCTGCAAAAGTCTCTGGGCTTATGTTCATCCCTCTGATTATCATTGGGTACTGCCTCTTGAAGTCTATGCAGACTACATTGTCGTAGATTCCAGGAAACGGCTCAATGACTAACGCTCCTTTAAAGCCTCCGCTCCCAGAGTATCGGCCTGCAGTAGGTAAAGCAATGTCGCTGCACATTCTCAAGAGAGCAGCATCGTAAATCTTGTACTTGAAGAAAGTGTCCTCGAACAAGCAGCCTGCAAACGCTCTTAAGCTTGCAAAGAAGTTTATGAGAGCATGTTTGTCCTCAAGCATTTTGAGTATTAAGACATCGAGATAGTTTCTCAAATAAAGCACAAAGCTTGAAGGTATTTCTTTAGGCAGATACTTCTTAGCTTCTTCAGGTATTAAAGTTACATCTATACTAATTTCATCGTTCCAATACTTAGAAGTAGTGCCTTTAAGAGGAATCTTAGGGACTCCTAATTTCTCATGTTCAGCAATATACTCTAAGCTATACCTGGCAAGCTCTTTATTTGTGTACAATTTGAATGCTGAGAGAACATCGAAGAGGACTCTCCCTTTTATAGTCATTCTAGGGTACATGTTCACTTTCCTGAAAGGCTTAGGGCTAAGCAGATTAAGGTTCATTCGATGCTTAAGCATCCTGGAGAACCATTTAGGCAAGTCTGCTCGGTACAAGTTGTGGGCAGCAAGCAAGTCTGGATTCTGCTCTTCGAGGCTTCTCTGCACTTCATAAAGAAGTTCTTTTTCACATTTGGCTTTGTAGACTTCATGGAAATCAGAGAGAGCTGGGAAATCTCGTTCGTGCCAATACACAGTGCTTATTTTGTCGTCGAAATTGTCGTACCAAGAGAATAGAACTATAGGCTCATCTCTCCTAGCATCTACAGAGGCAGCTCTAGAGCTTATCCACTCTATGTCAAAGAGCCAATACCTGAGCACAGGCTCAACATCAGCCGGGTATATTTCACCGTCTTTAACTTCATAGCCGCTAGTTAAATGGTGCTCTGTAAGGAACCTTATTGGCAAGCCAGAAACTTTAGCTAAGTCGGCTTCGTAAGCTCGAGCTCTGTAGACTTTCCTTAAGTAAGTCAATATTTCATCTACATTTGAGCATCTACGTACGCTAATTTTTCTGGTAAGCCGATTAGACAAAGTCCTTTTAGTGCTGTACTCAATCTTTTTCGCTCCAAGCTTCCTTAACGCTGCTAAATCAGCTCCTTTGAGCACCCAGTCCTCAATGTAGAAATGTGGATCAACAGAGCAAGCATAGTAGACTTTAGCTTTAGTCTCTACATCTCTGCCTATTAAAGCTACTCCAGGCCTAGCTGGCTCAGAAACTCTCCCTTTAATAGGGTAGTAAACAGCGTTTATTATTGAGACTTTCACTGGATTCCCCACTCTGATCTGAGCATGTTTTTAGCTGCTTTCTCTATTTCGTCTTGGGTTATTCCTTCGTCTAAGAGTATATCGTTGAGCGCAGAGAATATTGTAGTGTCTAAGTCTTGATCTAAGCCTGTCTTCTCTAAGTAAATCTGGAAGCCTACCAGTATCCACATAGGCAGTTTAATTTTTGAATCGCTGGTTAAGTAGTAGTACTTAACGAATGCTTCCATAGGAGTCTGGTTGCCTAGGAAGACTTTCCTTGAGAACTCTCCTAAGTCTTTCTCCTTTAAGTAAGGTTTCTCTGTCCTTAGAATCTCTTTTATCTCCTGGCTCTGCTCAGGGAAATTTTCTATCAAGCTGCTCAGCAAAGCTTTGCGTTCATCGCTGATTTGCTTAGGCTTCCCTCTTCGGTACCATTCGTTTACTGAGCTGTAAGTGTCCTTGATTTTCTTGAATTCTTTGTCGCTTATTTCAGCTAAGCGCACGAACAAGCTGAATGTTGAACCACTGATCCCTAATTCTTTAATGAATTTTCTTTTATGCTTCGATTTCCACTGCCCTTTCTTGTAGCCTGACTTCAGAATCATTTTGCCTATTTGCCGGTATCTTGTGAAAGTATCCTCTGCTATCTTAGCCAGTATAGGCTTTACATCGTTTATTAGATTGTCAAGCCATTCATCCGCGTAGCTGAGGTATTCCACTTCACTCTTTTTCTGCTCTTCTACGCCAATTACTTTTGGCATTCTCTTTTTCACCTCCCTTTATGAACTTTAAATAAACTCTGCCTATCCTGTCTTGCTTAACTTGTATTTCTCCTTTTGGGTACACGAAAATCTGGTTTGCTGGCTTGTCTAGAGTGATTACCACTCGGTTAGGCTCAGTTTTTATTTTCATGTAATCCCTCCTTTATTTACTTAAGTAAAACCTAAACTTTACATACTTGCAGCATCAGCACTAAGCGGCTTCATCATAGCTTTAAGCTCAGCGATATAGCGT
>Ga0209410_1000149_pt1 | contig 29154 bp, 29 predicted proteins | sample Mar14436cmmetaG_FD_184135 | JGI IMG/M metagenome (GOLD analysis project Ga0209410, IMG submission 184135) | Marine hydrothermal vent microbial communities from Guaymas Basin, Gulf of California to study Microbial Dark Matter (Phase II) - Marker... ... | reverse complement strand
ATGATTTCAAGGGATCCTGAGAGAATTAGGAAAGCTCGCCCCCATATGTTGTTCCCGGATTTTGAGAGCTTTAAAGAGTATATTTTCTCACTGTACTCGGAGAGTGCTTAACGAATCGCTGGAAGAACTCGATTTCCTTTATTAGCTCATCAGCTTTATAATGCCCCCTAAGGTCTCTTTTCCAGTCATATGGTAGTCTCCGGAATATTCTCCCCATGATTCTCCGATCCATGACTATGATCACCCCTTGGTCATCTGGTTTCCTGAGAAGCCTACCAGCGGCTTGAAGCAATGTATTTATGCATGGAACTATGCTTGAGTATTCAAAGGCTTTATTCTCACCGAATTTCTCTTCAAAGTACTTAAGCTGTTTCTCATAGATTTCATCTTTCTTGGGATATGGAAGCCCGACAATGATCACTCCATCAAGGAGAGTTTTTCCAACATATGTAAGGTCGATTCCTTCACTAAGCTTCCCCCCGGCTACAGCCATTAGAACGCAGTTTTCCTCATCTAGAAAGGTTTTAATAACGTCCTTTACCCTAGTTGCCCTGTCTTCTACAATGGTTTCCCTTTCAAGCTTACCCATGTAATCAACAATGTTTTTCATAAGCTCATAAGATGGAAAGTATACGGCTACACGTCCATCTATACACTTAACGTATCTACTTAATCTCTCAGCAATTTTCTTAAACTCCCTCTTACTTCTCTCCTCAAATTTCGTGGTGACTGAGAGATCGGCTAAAATGAGCCTATTCTTTTCACTATAAATCGATGGAATACTGTAGGTTTCCACTCTAGTATGATCTAGGCCAAGTATGGACGTGTAATACTCAAAATTCCACAGGGTACCAGACATCATTATAAGAGATTTAGGAGCATTCAGAATTCCCGAGACATTGCTTGACGGGTCAAGACATTTAACCCCTATTCTTGCAATGTCATTCTCCTTCACAACATAGTAGACATGCGATTTTTCATCGCTTAACGAAATAAGTGAAAGGAAATCTCCTATCCTGCCAAGATATGAAACTGGCCTGACCCCCTCCTCAATCTTCAATGCACGGATAACTTCCCCCCATTCCTGGAGGTCCCTTATAATAGTCTCAATCTTAGCATCAAAGCAACTCTCAAATAATGCAATAACTTCCCCCTTACTTAGAACCTTTGGCTCGTCGCTTGGAATATCCTTCGTAACTTCATCTAACATGAACTTAAGATTTCTTAACTCATTTTCGAGATTACATTGATACTTGATAGATTCTTTCACGGCCCTTTTAATGCTGATTTCAGACATCTCATCGGAGGAGACATCAACTGAATACTTTGGAAGGTTATGGGCTTCATCGATAACACAGTGAATATTTTCTATTCCAACCCCGATTTTCTTTAGAAGAATCTCTCTTATAGGCTCCACTATAAGGTAGTTATAGTTTCCAACAATTACATCGGCCTTGTATGCCATTATCTTCATCATCTCATAGGGACATAACCCCTCTGCTACGCATCTCTCATAAAATGAATCCACATCAATTGGCCCCGATCTTCTAAGCTCAACACATAACCTATAAGCTTTATAACTTGGTCTCCACGCTGAACCTATCTCAGTATAATATGGACATGCCTTCTCCCTTCTAAGATGTCTACAAAATGCAAGGAAATCCTTGTATCTTATCTTTCCAAGCTCAGGTCTCTCCTTGACAAACGCGCACATATCTCTTCTACTCTTAAATATTGCAAGTACAATGTCTTCCCCACTTTTCTCCCATATGGCTCTAAGCTCCCTACTGTAAATGTCTATCTGGTTTTTAGTTCTAGTTAAAGCCATTAAGCTTGATTTTTCCATTCTACGTGTCAGCATGTATGCTACAAGAACCGATACAGATTTTCCAATGCCACATGGAGCTGATATAAGCCCTATCCTTCCATTTTTCATTATGTTATAGACTATTCCAATAAGCTCCAATTGATAAGGCCTAAAATTAGAGTATGGGAAAAACAGTTGGATGAGCTCTTTAAGATTTGTTGAAAGCATTACTCTCTAATATGCTTTGAAATGAAATCGTCTATTATATCCTTCAACGTCGGTTTTCCACGCTCTTCAAGCTCATACTTTACATGAGCCTCAGGCTTGCTGATTTCCATGATTCTCTTCAGCTCTATAGGTGTTCCAGCGACAATGGTATCACAGTCAACAGCGTTTATAGTTGCCTCAAGCTCCCTGATCTGCTGCTCTCCATACCCCATCGCTGGGAGAACGTTTGCCATATGCTTATACTCTTCAAACACCTTCCTAAGCGAGCCTACAGCATATGGCCTTGGATCAACTATCTCCTTCGCACCATACTTCTTGGCAGCTATATACCCCGCCCCATATGGTAGTCCTCCATGCGTTACCGATGGACCATCTTCTACGACAAGCACTCTCTTACCTCTTATCAGCGATGGATCATCTACTGTGACCGGTGATGCAGCTTCCACTATAACTGCATCTGGATTGGCCTCCTCGACATTCTTGCGAACTATCTTAACATTCTCCGGCGGTGCCGTATCAACCTTGTTTATCACTATGACATCCGCCATTCGCACGTTTATCTCTCCTGGATAAGATGCAAGCTCATGCCCTGGCCTCATTGGGTCAACCACTGTTATCAGTAGGTCAGGCTTTATGAATGGAAAGTCATTATTTCCTCCATCCCATAGAATAACGTCAGCTTCTTCCTCAGCTTTCCTCAGTATAACCTCATAGTCCACCCCAGCATACACTATATTCCCAACCTTGATATGTGGCTCATACTCCTCTCTCTCCTCTATAGTGCACTCATGCTTATCCATATCCTCAAAGGTTTCAAATCTCTGCCATATCTGCCTTCTCAGATCTCCATAGGGCATTGGATGCCTTATCACGGCAACCCTTAGCCCAGCCTCCTTGAGAAGTTTACTTACTCTCCTTGAAACAGTACTCTTTCCAGCGCCAGTCCTAGCAGCGCATACAGCTATCACCGGCTTTTTACTCTTAATCATGGTATCCTTTGGACCAAGCAGCTTAAATGTTGCACCACAGGCCATGGCAATGGAAGCCTTTCTCATGACCTCATCATAGAGCAAGTCACTGTACGCTAAAACAACATCGTCAACATTATATTTCTTTATAAGCTCTGGAAGCCTCTCCTCCTCATATATTGGAATACCATTTGGATAAAGCTTCCCAGCAAGTTCTGGAGGATATACTCTGCCAGCAATGTTTGGTAGCTGGGCAGCCGTGAAAGCTATAACCTCATACTGCTCATTGTCCCTGAAGAATACATTGAAGTTATGAAAGTCCCTACCAGCTGCTCCCATTATTATAACTTTTCTTCTGTCCAAGATAACCCCTCCAGCAGTTATATAGGTTAAGAAAAGTTAAACACTTTAAACTTATCAACTAAACTGTAAAGCATATGCTTAAACACGTTGCTAAAGATATTCAGGTAAGCGAATAATCTGTTCACTTATATGCTTTCTCCCTAGGAAGTATAGCGAAAACAATCAATGTATTAGGCTTAATAAGTTCGAATAACACTCTATATCTTCCTACACGAAGCCTATGAGTCGAGCATTTTCTTAGCTTTCTTCGTAAGGAAAATCTTGTATCTATGCATTTTACTCATATTCGGGTGTGGTATCGAGGTTTTCCAACTTTATCTTTCCAAGCTTCTTTTCTCTTTCATACTTCCTTATTTCCTCTACTTCGTCTGGTAGGGGTTTGTCTATGCCAATGAGTAGCTCCTCTAGCAGGGCTTCTATTCGTTCAAGGGTTTTTCTAAGGTTTCTAAATTCATAAATCAATTCCTTATTAGTTGACATTTCAATCAAGCCTAATTACTATATTGAACCTTGATCAAGATAAGATTTCATAATTCACTTCTCAACTTCAGAAAAGTTAAACACTTTAAACTTATCAACTAAACTATCAGCTATTATTTATTAGACTAGTATGCAGTCAAAGTATCTCGCGGAAATCATACTTGCAATAGTGTCCGTAGCCGTTATATGTGGAGCTTCAAGTATAGTTATATCAACCTTCTCCCAGATACCCCAATCCTATATGCAAGATATCGAGACTTACAAAAGTTCTAGAACATTCAATGCTAAATTATACACTTACAAATACTTTGAAAGTAACGGTACACTGATAATCTACGTGGAAAATACGGGGTCAGGCCATCTAACCCTAAAAGACGTGTGTATAAATGGCTCCTCATACATGCCCTATGCTGAAGTATTCTCCGAGATGCTTCCACCAGGATGTGTACAAAGGATTAAAGTGACTCATGAAAGCTTAGTCAATGCAAATACTTTCACGGTGGTGGTAACGTATGATCACGGCGTCATGGTGATTGTAAAGTTTGACGAGTAGAGGAGGCCTATAATGTTTAAGGCTCTCTCAAAGATAACTATAAGAGGAAGCAAACTCATAGTGCTAGCGTGGCTCCTCATAGTTGTTCTCAGCTTTAATAGCATGCAAAAGCTTAACTCAAAGCTAAGCTATGACTGGGCAAAGTTTATGCCAACAAATCTTGAATCAAATACCGCCTCCCAATTATTGGCTGAGAAATTTGGAGCACATAGTGGAAGCGATGTCGTGGTCTTAATTATCGAGACGAGTGAGGTCACATCGCAGAAATTCCTAAATTTTCTAATCGACCTCAAGAGCAGGATTGAAAGTTCACCTAATCTGCCAGAGCTCGAGGGTGTAACAACGATATATGACGTCTGGATCGATGCCAATAAAACCTACTGGGAGATAATGGGGTTGCAACGGAGATACATTTACGAGATAATGCTAGATAACGTTACAACACTTTACTATGCGCTCATGGCTCTAAAAAATGCAACCATGGGAGCTACATACCTCATATATGGCGTGCCAAAACTGTATGTATACGTTTGGATAAACACTACAGCCACACACCCCCAATACATGTTCAATGTCTATGAGTCTAACAATGAGTCATATGACATCTCACGTGATATAATCATAAATGAGCTATCTGACGAGCCTGAAGACGTGAAAAACATCACTCTTAACTGGCTCTACACCTTCTACTTAGGATGGAATGAATCCTTCCCTGGAAAAGTTATCCTTCCAACAGAATTGCTCCCTGAAAATGCTTTCAAAAGGGCACAGAATGTTATAGACAATAGGTATTCCGAGCATTCAGCTCCATACTTTATAAATGAAACTTTTAAAGACAACGAGACCATGAGACAGTTCATGATAGACGTATGGATTTCCTTTAACATCACAAATTTCGACGATGATGCCCTACTAAGAGAGTTCGTAGTAAACAAGACCGTCGAGTATGCCCCTCCCGAATGGAAATCTCTCATACGTGAAATGGCAGAGGATCTATATGATCTCGGGGAAAATGCTACACAAGAGGATCTAGAGAGGGTTGCAGAGTATTATACTGACAAGGTAATGGAAGCTATTATAGCAATGTATCCACCACCTCAAACATTTCCTGAAGGGATTCCACCAGATGTTTATCGCATGTATGTAAGCTCAGACAATAAAACTACACTTGTAGTTATCACCCTTGAAGACGTGAGCACAAACAGGGTATCTCCCGTTATAAATGAAATAAACAGGATAGTCGAGGAAACCATACTGTTACATCCAGAGGTCTATGTTACAGTTTCAATGACTGGATCAATACTTTTCTCAAAGGATGTACGAGAGCAGTCTCGAGAAGATATACACAGAATTGATACGATAACTGTGATAATGGTTCTCGGAATACTGCTAATAAGCTTTGCCTCGGTAGTGGCGCCAATTGTTCCATTAATTGCTGTCATCATGGTCATAATTGTTGCACAAGGAGTACTCTATTTTCTCACAACTATTGGAATCGAAATACTGTATCTAGTCAGAATCTTAATGACTCCCGTGGCAATGGGAGCTGGAGTCGACTACTGCATTCTTTTCATATCTAGATTCTTTGAGGAGAGAAGAAAAGGTATTCCACATATCGAAGCAGTTAGAATAACTACTGAAAGCGCTGGGAAGGCGGTTATAAGCAGTGGCTTAACCGCAAGTTTGGGATTTGCTGCTTTGATCCCCTCTCAGCTTGGAGTTATAAGGATAGTTGGAATAGGTGAGGTTATAGTTCTACTACTCTGCATCCTCGTAGCTATAACCTTTATACCAAGTATGCTTGCAATAGCTGGGGACAAAATATTCTGGCCAAGAGATATCTCAAAGGAAATAGGGGCACCTTCGCATCTTACATTTAGAAAATGCGGTTTTACTGCTATAAAACACAAGGGAAAAGTGATCATAATTATCACCGTAGTTTTAACAGCTCTTATGCTTCCCTTCCTTACGACAAAGGTAAGCTTCGACGATATAGAGTTGATGCCAGACCATCTTGAAAGCAAAAAGGCATTTAACATAATGGCAGAAACATTTGGGAGACAGAGAATTGACAAGACTTACATTTTGATAATCAATAACAACACCAATATGTACGATAACCTTGAAACAATATACCTCATAACAGCAAACATAGAAAAGATAGACGGAGTCTCAAAAGTTTACTCGGCGGTGGCCCCGCTTGGAGAGGTTATAGACTATGAGAACTTGACACTTGCAGACTACATAATGATAGCCCCGTTCATAAGCTCTGATAACACAACCACTCTCATATACGTTGAAATGAAGTTTAACCCTGCAAGCAATGAGGCGATAGCTACATTGGATAAGATAAGGGGGCTCATCGAGGATCTGAAAAAAGTTGATCCAATGCTCTCAAAATCTCAGATATACTTTGGAGGAACGACACAGTTCATCTATGAGCTAAAGCAAATTATGGACAGAGATTTCAAGATCATGGCTCTGACAGTGATTCTCGGAATAATGATTGTACTATCTCTACACTTAAAGTCACTTTTCACTCCTCCACGACTAATATTCACAATTCTACTAAGCATATTTGGAACCCTCGGAATGATAACAATAATATTCTACTACCTAATGGGTAAGCCCATCTACTGGCTCACACCATATGTTCTCTTCGTAGTCTTAATGGGGCTGGGAATGGACTATGACATATTCCTTATAAGCAGAACCAAGGAGGAAATTGATAAAGGTCTTTCAGACGAGGCTGCAATCATTGAAAGCGTTGAAATGACAGGCCCAATAATCACCACATGCGGTATAATACTGGCATTCTCATTTGGGTCCCTAATGATTTCTCCACTACTTTTCATCATGGAAATAGGTTTAGCATTTCTGATATCAATCTTACTCGACATATTTGTCATAAGACTTTTCCTAGTGCCCGCTATAATGGCCACAGCCAAAAGATGGAACTGGTGGCCAGGTAAGCGAGGTGTATCTGAATGAGAAATCTATGGGCTCCATGGAGAATAAAATACATTAGAATGAACAAGAAAAATAAAGGATGCTTCCTATGCGAGCATATAAAGGAGAACAGGGACAGGGAAAACCTCATACTCTACAGAGGAAAAAAGGCTTTCATCATAATGAATAAATACCCCTATAATAACGGTCATCTAATGGTAGCCCCTTATAGACATGTCAAAAGCATAGAGGATCTCTTCGAGGAAGAGATCAATGAAATATTTAAGTTGTTAATACTATGCAAGAAGGCGCTAGACGAGGAGATGAACCCGAATGGATTCAACATTGGATTAAATATTGGAAGAGCTGCTGGAGCCGGGGAAGAGCATTTACATTTTCACATAGTTCCACGATGGATTGGAGATACAAATTTCATGCCTGTAATATCGGATACAAAAGTAATAAGCCAATCACTGCTCGAGCTCTATGATAAGCTCAAGCCAATAATCAACAGATTAGCGAAAAGCCTCAACTAGGTAAAGTAAAGGTGACACATGTAGAATCCTGATGTTACGGAAACACGTTGAAAATATTTTTATAGTATCCTTAATTGAGTAATATTTCTCAAACAGCCATACAACTCCATTTTTTCCAATGAATGGTATAAAACCCCCTCTCTCAAATAACTTGAATAGGGAACCAATAAGTGACACTATAAATCTGCCACAGCACACGCGGCTAACTTCCCTACAGACATGTAAAGGATGCTCAAAGTGATTGAATGCAAGTGTACATAAGATAAACTGAAAGGCTTTATTCCGGAATGGCAAGTAGTGTGCATCTGCTTGCACTAGATGAACATTTCTCCACAGCATCTTCGCAACCTTCAGCATATAAATGCTGATGTCAACTCCAACAACAATGTTTGAGCGATAACACAGTAGCTCTGCATATCTTAGATTTCCACACCCAAGATCCAGCACCTTAGCTTTATGTGGAGGCTCCCTTAACCTTCTCTTAAGGAGAAAACTTTCCCATTTTTCCATTAGCCGCGTGAACACAAATCTAAGGCTTTTACGGTAATGTATGGAATTCAAACTATAGAAACTCATGATCTCAGCGGTTCGCCTCCGCATACGCATTTTCATAACTTGACTCCTCTAATTAATAGTTAAGATGGAGATTAATGTCATAGAAATTCTGGAAAAGCTTAAAGAAGCTCTGGAAGCTGAGAAACTGGTTAGAATATCATCAGCGCATGTATCAGGTATCTCATACTTCAACGTCGGCGAAGCCGGTATTGACTTTCTAGAGAAGCTTGTAAACGAATGTTTAAAGGTGAAGGTACCTACGACAATAAATCCAGCAGGTATGGACCTTGAAAAATGGCATGAAATGGGTATTCCATCATGGTTTGCAAAGAGGCAAATCAAAATAATAGAGCTTCTCAAGACCATTGGCGCATCTCCCACATGCACATGTACTCCATATCTTGTAGGGAACGTTCCTAGGAGAGGTTCACACGTAGCTTGGGCTGAATCATCAGCTGTGGTATATGCTAACTCAATAATAGGGGCGAAAACAAACAGGGAAGGAGGGCCATCATCAATACTCGCAGCAATTGCAGGTTACACTGTATGCTCCGGATACCATTTGGATGAAAACAGAATCCCAAATTTAAAGGTTAAAGTGAAGGCAAAGATTGGAAGTGAAGTAGATCAAGGTCTTTTAGGATATATTGTTGCCCAGAGACACCCTACAGCTATTCCACTTTTTGACAAAATTACCCTGAAGCACATGCATTTAAAGTCTATGTGCGCTGCACTTGCAACTTCTGGGCAAATAGCACTCTTCAGTTGGCTTCCACGCTGTGGACAATATAGCAAGATAGCGGATAAAACCGTTATAGATCAGAGCGATATTTCTCTTACGAGGGAGAAGCTATCCACACTGTCAGAGATTTCTGATTCTGATGTAATTTATCTTGGATGCCCTCACCTTTCCCTACAAGAAATAGCATCGTTTACAAAACTATTATGCAGGAAAAACGCTAAACCCAAAATCAAGATTTGGCTTGGAACATCGAGAGAAATTTATAGAAAATGCATACGAATAGGCATCTTGGAAAAGCTGAAAAAGCGAAATGTTGAAATCATCTGTGATACGTGCATAGTGGTGGCCCCTCTAAAGCATATGGGAATTAAATGCATTACTGTTAATTCTGTTAAGGCGGCACACTATCTCAGAAAACTTCACAATGTTAAAGTTCACTTAGCATCGATGGAGGAGATTATAAATGCATGCTAAAACCTATGTAGCTAAACCCATAGTAGCTGCATCCCTAAAAGGAGAACTTGTAGTAGTTAAAAGGCAGCTATCATTTTATGGTGACATTGACCCCGAAAAAGGGCTGCTTAAACTAAATTCAAAGACAATAAGCATTAAGGGCAAAATACTGGCCTTCCCATACAGTAGTGGAAGCACAGTCGGCTCATACATTATCTTCAGAATGAAAAAGCTTGGGACAAATCCAAAGGCAATGATAACACTAAAAGCAGAGCCCATAGTAATAATAGGCTGCCTAATAGCAAGAATCCCACTCTTCCATAAAGTTAATCCACGGTTTTTCACAGAGAATTCAACTGGGTACTTTGTAAATATAAAAACAATAAATGAAAAAACAATTATAGAGACAGTTCCAGGAGAACCCCTATGAAAAAATCAAAGATAAAGCCATCATCAAAAGTAGTTGCCGAAATACATAGGGAATATAAACGTTCAAAAGAAAACTGGTCAGTTTGTACGTCATTCCATGGCAAATTATTTAGCCAGATAATCCATCATGATAACACTTTATGGCTTCTGAAGTCAAAGCCAATATCCCCTATACATTACCTATGTCTTGGAACGTCAATTAAAAAAGACGAGATACCAGATCTAAACAATAAGAAGGCGGCATCCCTAAATTTTGCGTCACTTCATCCATTGTCCAAAAGAAGAGCAATTTTAATGTATGGGCGCTCGCTTCATATTCCAGAAAACACGTTCAGGAAAATTTTACTCCAAGATTCATTTATGAGAGAGATTGATGCTAAACTGGCTCAGAAATTAAAGGAATTATTCGAAAAACTTTATCCGGAAAGAACTTCAATCTATATCTAACGGTGGTGAGTGACTTGAAGAGATCGCTGGTAACAGTCATCATCATTGTATTTACATGCGCGTTACTCATACCAATAATCTCTACAGCTCATCCTCTTGTACGAGCTCAAGATAGGATTGTTATAAACGAAGACATAGTCGTAAGTGGAGACGATTATAAGGTGATATCGGATTCACTTATAGAGTTAAGAGGTAACATAATAGTCAAGGATCAAGCAACTCTTAAGATAATTAATACCGATATCTTTATAAAGCAGGATAGTGGATACCAGTTTTACGTCTATGTCCTTGATTCAGCTACTCTGATAATAGAGGAAAATTCCCGAGTATGGTCGGGGCAAGACTTCGCAATCGTAGTATGCAACTACGGTAGGCTACTAGTTAAAAATTCAACGATTTCCAAATACATCATATCATTAAACGATGGAAACGTTACGTTAATTGAAGGAAGAGTTTCTGGAATAGATTTCAGAGATGAAACAATAGCTGAAATTGAGAGGTCATCGATATTTGAAGCTTATATCAAAAATTTGTCTATAGTCACCATGGAAAAATCCATTGTAGAGTATCTAAGCTGTAAACAGTCGGTGGAGGTTCACATATACGATTCTACAATATCAAGTATAGACCTAACATATTTGAGTGGAACTTTAGAACTTCGTGGTTGCCAAGTAGATGGGATAAAGGTCAAAAATGCTGAAAAGCTTACAATAATAGACTCGAATATAACCTCAAACATCATAGCACAGAACACTCCAGTGACGATTATAAACTCTACAGTAGTGTCCATGAGCTTATCAGGATACTATTCCTCCTCATCAATAACGCTATCCGATATAAGCTCACTCTCACTGAGCGATGAAGTAGTTCTATCCGTGTCGTCCTCAACTATAGGATCCATAACGGTTACAGGAAGGTCTATGTTAACTATTGTACACTCAAATGTCAAAGTGCTCTACGCTTCAGCAACCACGTCAGCCGTAGTAGAAGATTCCCTTGTAGATAGCTTGATTTTAAAAGGCCGCTGCTCCATCTCAATAAGATTTTCAACGATAAACTCTCTGACATGCGAAAACTACAAGGGAACTATGGATTTCATAAACGCTACAGTTAAAGTTTCAGCCTCATTTGTGAACTCGAATTTCTCTATTACAGGAGATTTATATGCTCCACTAAATATCTCCGTCACCTTCTCAAGCTCTATGGTATTCAGATCATTCAAGGTTGTTGCTCTAGATGAAAATGGAAACCCAATACCAAATCTAAAGCTCAAGATCTATGGGGAAAATGGCGAGCTTTTATGCACGAAAACATCCGACCAAAATGGGGAGATAATAGTTCAACTAACATTCGATGACGACAATAGATTCTATAGGTTCAAGATAGCTCAGCTCGACCTAAATGTATCATGCATGGTTCCAACCATAATGAAACTATATGGTTTAGATACTACCCCTCCAAAAGTGGAAATCATATCCCCCAACAAGCTATACGAGTTTCTCTTTCCACTACACTTTGGGAAAACCGAGCTTAAATTCAGGATAGTTGACGCCTCCCCCATAGCAAATGTCTCGGTTTACATAGATGGAATGCCTCTTGGAACATGGGAGAACGTAGATGTAGTAACGCTGGTAATAGATTCAACAGAGTTCTCAGATGGAGAGCATGAGATAATGGTTGAAGTCTATGACTTAGCTGGAAACGTGGAAAGATACAAGTTTGTGATAACATTCGCTAACTCCCCAGCATATTTCGTGGCAAAGGCATTAACTACGCCATTGATTGCACTCGTAATAATGATTGCCATAGTAGCTGTGATCGTGAAAGCACTTAAGACAAGAGCTTCTCGCAGGGCCTCGGAATATGAAGCCTGGAGATAGAGTGAAGCTAAGCAAGCTTTTATCACTGATACTTAGACATAATCCTGAGCTTATAGGAGTTCACTTGAAAGAAAATGGGTTTACCGAGGAGAGCATAGAAGAAATAGCTAGACTTATAAGGAAAAAGTTAAGAGGCTTCAATTGGGTAACAGCAAATCACATAAGAGAAGTCGTAGAGAAAGATCCAAAGGGGAGATTTGAGATAAAAAATGATAAGATTAGAGCCCTTTACGGACATACTGTAAAGGTATCTATTAACTATGCAGAGAGTAAAGTACCTGAAGTTCTCTTTCACGGAACATCTCCAAGAAACCTTGGAAGTATTTTAAAGGAAGGCCTAAAGCCCATGAAACGCCAGAAAGTTCATTTAACGTCGTCTCCCATAGATGCCTACAAGACAGCGTTAAGAAAAACAAGGAATCCTGTGATACTGATAGTCAACACTAGGACGGTACACGAACATGGAATAAAGATAAGTAAAGCTGGAAAGAATGTCTATGTCTGCGACAAAGTTCCACCAGATGCAATACTTCTATTCGACAAGTACAGAGATGAAAGAATTACAAAGATAGTGTTTATCTCGCCATGCATACTTAACCCTAACATAAAGGCTATGGGCCTTGTAAAATTAAATGACCAGCTTGAACGAATACAGTTACTTAATCTCCTAATCGAAAAAGGTATAAGTGTAGAAATGCTTCCATGTCCGGAAAAAGAGTTTCTCGGATTATATAGAATTCCAAAAACTAAAAGCGAATATGAAGGCTTGGGATTCAGAGAATTCTGTGGAAAACTTGCTAGAAAAGTGTTCAAGAGAATCATGGAGTACATCAATTATGGATTTGATCCGGTAATGATAATAGGAGTTGCAAGGTCACCATCGTGCTCAAACAGCAAAGTCTATATAGGTTCCCAAGACTCTAGGGAGCTTGTCAAGGGAAGAGGAATTTTCATGGAAGAGTTGGAGAAATTATTAAAGACGCACAAGATTCGAGTTGAAATGCTCGACTGGGATCACAAGTCTCCAATTCTCTCACTCAAATTCATAGAGTCAATCCTCAGGAGAAGAACTGGATTTTAAATATCTAAATGAAATTATGTTAGCGGTTTTGTCTTAAACGTTATGTGAGAATGGACTCCATCGAGATAATAGGAGTTAAAATTGAAAAAGACATTGAACCCGGAGACGATATTCCAGAGCTTATAATCGAGGCTCTAAATAACATGAACATAAAGCTGGAGGAGAGAGATATCTTAGTCATATGCCAAAAAATCATCTCTAAGGCTAAAGGATTTCTCTTCGATGCCTCTAAGGTAAAGCCTTCTCCAAAAGCTTTAGAGTTAGCCCGTAAACTAGGTAAGAAACCTGGTCTAATAGAATTCGTCCTACGACAGAGTAAATCAATATTTAACATTTGGAGGCGCGTGATAATTACAGAGACACATCACGGCTTAATATGCCCAAACGCTGGAATAGATAAGTCAAACGTGAAAGGAGAAAACTGGTACAGCTTTCTTCCACCAGACCCTGACATGGAAGCACAGAAAATCAGAGAGGAAATTGGGAAAAGACTTGGAGTTTATCCAGCAGTAATCATCACTGATACGATGAGCAGGCCATTTAGGAGAGGGCAGGTAAACTTTGCAATAGGGGTTGCAGGAATGGCTCCTCTACTGGATTACAGGGGTAAAAGTGACATGTATGGTAAACCACTGCGAATAACTATAATCGCAATAGCAGATGAGATAGCTGCTGCAGCTGAGCTTGTCATGGGAAAAACAAAGAGATGCCCAGTAGCCATAGTTAGAAACTATAAATATCCACGTTCTGAGCAAGCGTCGGCAAAGGAGCTTATAGTTAAGCTAGACGAGGATATGTTTCTCTAAAATCTCCCTGTAGAAGTCAACTCTCCTATCTTCAAAGATATCATTTAACTCAGTTACTCTCTTGTCCCTAGCCATCTTTAAATCAATTTCAATCACACGAACCTCCTCCCTAGTCTTAGATGCTCTTACTAAAACTTTCATATCTGGTGAAGTTATTTGGCTTAACCCTGTGAACTTAAAACATAGATTCCCTCTCTTCTCCTCACCGATTCTATTCGCTGTTATAGTGTAAACCCTGTTTTCAATTGACCTAGCTAACATAGCTGTCTGTGCGTAGGGTAACACCAGGTTAGCTGGATGACATATTATCTCAGCTCCCTTTAAAGCCAATATCCTAGCTGCCTCTGGGAAAATCCAATCAAAGCAAATGAGCACACCAACCTTGGCTTTTCCAATATCAAAAACTTTGAAACCTAAGTTACCAGCCTTAAAAACTTTCTTCTCAAGATAGAACAGGTGCATTTTTCTATATACCCCTAGAAATTCTCCATGACTCACTACAATCGCTGAATTATATATATCCTTACCGCATCTCTCGGCCATTCCAGCAACAATGCACATTGAGTATTCATCAGATGCCCGCATTAATTCCCTACAAGTGAATCCATTCGGGATCTCCTCTGCAACTTTCAAAATTTCCTTCTTATCCGTGTAAAGATATCCTGTGTTAAACAGCTCTGGTAAGACTATAACTTCAGCTTCCCTCCTATAAGCTCTCCGAAGCATGTCTACTGCATGTTTAACGTTAAACTCAACGTCTCCAAGCCTAGGCTTTATTTGCACGAAGCCAATCTTCATGGTCATCACCTTATAGTATATTTCCAAGGCAACAATTAATTAAGTAGAGATGACCTACAACATACTCCTAGTGACTTCGGAAAAGGATCCCGTTAGTGTAAATGTCCTTAAAATACTGGTTGAGAACTATGGCTTCAAGCATGAAAAAAATCTTGAGGAGATCCGGCTCTATAGCTCCAGCAAAGGGCTACTTGCACATGTAAAAGAGGATTTACTTCACGTCGACTGTTTAGATAAGTATTTCAAATCATGTATAGCAGTGTTCATAAGCAGGCATGAAAGCAGGGAACGTAGGCCGTCGCTGCTTGTGCATGCTACTGGAAACTGGACTAGCCAAGCCCTCTACGGTGGAAAACCACATCAGTTATCATACACCTCGGCTACACTTTTGAAGGATGCAATAAACACTTTAATGGAGAAAGCTGATGAATACGATTTAAGTAGCAGATACAGTATCTCACTAGAGGCTACGCACCATGGTCCAACGGAAATGCATACCCCATTGATCTTCATAGAGATAGGAAGTACTCCCTTGGAATGGAACGATGAAAAAGCTGTGGATGTACTCTCGGAGACTGTAATGGAACTCCTGCGAACTAAGGTTCCCTCCAAAAACTACGAATATTATGTTGGATTTGGAGGGCCTCACTATGCCCCAGAGTTCACTAAGGTAATGCTTAAGACGAATGTCGCTGTAGGCCACATAGCTCCAGGATACGTTTTTCCAATGGGTGTCAAAAATGAAGTTATACTAGAATCATTCGAGAAAGTAGTTGAAAAACCATGTAAAGCTCTCATCCAATGGAAGGGTATAAAGAATCCATTCAGACAAAATTTAGTAGAGCTTCTAAAGGAGAACAACATAGAAGTCTTGAGACTCGACAAGATTAGGAAGTAATGCGCCTACCGATGATGATCATCAACGCCCCAACTACAAGATAATTGATCATATAAAAGGTTGTTCTCATGGTAGGCTTTAACGCATAGACCACCATCGCAAACGGTGCAAAACAAAGCAAAAATACTATTGCTGAAATAAAAAAGCCAAATCCCCTATATGGAAACATTTTCCCAGAGATTATTCCAATTAAAGCTAAGAGCGCAAAAAGTGACACGGTGAAAATTTCAGGTCCCAACCAAGCTCTTACCAGGAATATAGCCACCTCAGCTGCCAGACAAAGAATTCCAAATAATATCAAATTCGAAATTAATAGTATTACGCCAGCCTCTTTCATCAATTAATTAGATATCAATTTCCTCCTAAATATTCCTAAGTGTAGAGAATGGTGCGAGAGTATCCTAGCCACCCCATCGTCGGGGTAGCAGCCATAGTACTCTACAAGGGCAAGGTACTTCTCGTGAAACGAGCAAAGCCCCCTGCTAAAGGACTATGGTCCCCACCTGGGGGTTTACCTGAAGCTGGGGAGCCTCTCGAAGCAGCTGTTAAAAGGGAAATTCGCGAGGAAACTGGCATAGAAATAGATGTGAAAATGCCCATTGCAATAGTCGACGTGAACCTTAAAGATGAAAATGGAGCTGTTAAATACCATTACGTGATAATGGAGTTTCTTGCATCTCCACTAGATACAAAGTTAAGCAGTTCATCCGACGCCATAGAGGCTAAATGGTTTGATATAAACGATCTAGGCAATGTACGTATTACCCGCTCGTTTAAATTATTAATGGAAAACGTGGTTAATCCATTCTTAAGAGGTGAATTCTGTAATGTCAGAGCTATCAAGAACTTTAGGTATCGTGCTGTTGATGGTTACTGTACTCTCTCTATTTACCCCCTTAACATCATGCCTAGCGATAAAACCAGTTTCTGAGAGTAAGGTTTTCGAGTATAAACCAACGCACGTCCCATTAGTTGAACTTTTCATAAATACGACCTCAAGCGACATGAATATGGCTTTGAAGGCGGTTTCCAAACTAAACAAGAGAATGAACAATTACTCCCACAGATTTCATCTCGTAGTTCACTTATTGAATACATCCTACGCTTCAAACTATAGCAAAGTTAGAGCTTTAAAGCTAAATGTCGAGAGTACGCCATATTTCTTAGTTGACTGCGGTAAAGAAAAGTTCTCGGGTGTGATGGCAGAGTATGAGTGGCTCATAGAAGACTATGAAAATAGAATTCACAGAGCTGCAAAAACGCATGTCGAAGCAGATATAACAATCAGGATTAAGGGTTTCTATATCATCGACGAAAACAACACTTTCAGAATACTATACTCCATCTTCTGGAATACTACTGAAGGCAATACTATAACTGCCGAAGTATTATCTTTTCTAGTTTACAATAATAAGACTATTTATATTGAGTCCCTTAAGAAGAACTATACTATTCCTAACCTCGTGTATAGCATCGCTGAAAATAAGAATGCAACCCTTCAACCAAATACTTGGAACAATTTCACCGAAAGTCTTTCGTCACCTCCTGACGCTGATATTCATGATTTAAATGCAATCATAGCAGTGAGAGCTGGTCCAAGAGCATACGTAGTTGCATCAATATGTCTCTCATGCCCCCCTAGGAGCCCTGACACTAGAGCTCCAAGAATAATCCACATATATACCGTACCAGAAAATCCATTGTATAATCAGACTGTCAAATTATACTTGGTAATAAATGAAACTAAGTCTGGTATCGATGTAGAAAGATCAACAGTGTTCTATTATCTTCCCGGAGTTGAGGAGAAGAAATCAGACATTATTCACGTTGCCAATATAACATACATGGCTGAAATTCCAGCTGCAAGAAGTGGAGGCATAGTAGACTTAAAGATCAAAGTGTACGACATGGCTGGAAACTACGTTCAAGAAGACTACAGCTACTACGTAACTCCCAAGCAGGAGCATCACATGGAAAACCTTGCAATGATTATAATCGGAATAATACTCATAGCAATAATTGCCCAAACACTAAAATTCAAAAGGAAATAGGTAAATGACCATTGAAAAAGCTCTTTTAGAGCTAAGAAGAAAAGACTTAACCAGCAAAATAGTCAAGGAAATAAAACAGTTTAAAAGGCCAAAGGAAAAGGTCAGGATAATGCATGTATGCGGGACGCACGAGTATACCATAAGTAGATCAGGTATAAGATCGCTTCTTCCAGAATGGATTGAGGTAATCCCAGGGCCAGGATGTCCAGTATGCGTCTGTCCAGCAGCTTATATAGATGCGGCCATACAGGTAGGCCTAGAAAACAAGGATACGATAATAGCATCCTTTGGAGACATGCTAAAAGTTCCTGGGACAAAATTATCCCTCATGAATGCCAGGGCGAAGGGCTTAAATTTAAAGCTTATCTACAGCCCTTCAGAGGCTCTTCAACTAGCCAAGGAAACTCCAAGTAAAAACATTATGTTGCTTGCGGTAGGTTTCGAGACTACAGCTCCAATGGTTGCATCTCAGCTTCTAAACAATCCACCAGAGAACTTTTACATACTGTCCGCTCACAGACTGATTCCACCGGTAATGGAATACCTGCTCCAAAGAGAGGACATCAAAATAGATGCATTTATACCTCCGGGGCATGTCTCAACGATAATTGGGCAAAAACCATTCGATAAAATAGCAAGAAAATACAAGGTTCCAATGGTGATCGCCGGATTCGAGCCTGTGGATGTCCTCTTAGCGATACTGATGCTACTTAAAATGCTTGAAAATGGAGAACACTATTGTGATAACGAGTATATAAGAGCTGTAAGATACGATGGCAACTTAAAGGCACAAGAGATAATACATGGAGTGTTCAAAGAGGAGAGAGCATACTGGCGTGGAATAGGCTATGTAGATGCCTCCGGACTAGCTCTGAAAGATGAATTCGGTGAAAATGACGCTGTTAAGATTTACGGGATAGACATTGAATCCCTGATTAAAGTAGAGCAAAAGCACATTGTAAAAGGATGCAGATGCTCAGACGTTATCTTGGGCAAAGCCTATCCAACAGACTGCCCACTCTTCGGAAAAGCTTGCACCCCACAGAGACCTGTAGGCCCTTGTATGGTTTCAAGCGAGGGAACGTGCAGTATATGGTTCAAGTATGGTGGAAGATCTACTCGAATAATTTAGGAATATTCTTTTCAAATGGTGGATAAACTATCCCCTTCTCAGTTATTATTGCTGTGACATATCTGGCTGGCGTGATGTCGAAAGCTGGATTCCATGCTTCAGCTTTCATGGGCGTTATCTTAACCTTAATTATTTCACCGCTCCTTGAAAGTCCATAGACAAAGTGAACTTCATCCTCGCGTCTCTCTTCGATTGGTATATGATCTCCATTGGGACAATTCATATCAATTGTTGAAGTTGGAGCTGCAACATAGAATGGTATATTGTTCTCCTTTGCCAGAACAGCTAACTTATACGTTCCAATCTTATTGGCTACATCCCCATTTCTAGCGATTCTATCCGCTCCAACAATGACCAAGTCGATCATCTTCCTATACATTAGCAATCCAGCAGCATTATCCGATATGACCTTGTAGGGTATTCCCTCAACTTCAAGTTCCCATGCAGTTAACTTAGCTCCTTGAAGTTTAGGTCTGGTCTCATCGACGTAAACGAAAATTTTCTTGCCAGAGTAGAATGCCTCTCTAATGGGGGCCAATGCCGTTCCATAGTCGACAAAGGCTAATGCCCCTGCATTACAGTGAGTAAGTATCCTAGCATTCTCAGGTATAAGCTCATTTCCAAGCTTTCCAATAGTTCTCGAGGCATTCTCATCTTCCTCAGCAACTTTCTTAGCCTCCTCTACAGCATATCTCCTTGCCTCTTCAATGCTCGAAGCCTTTTTGATAGCCTCCAAAACTCGGTTAACTCCATAGAATAAGTTCACAGCGGTAGGCCTAGTTCTTTTAATTTTCTCAGCTTCCTTCTCAACCAGATTAATAAACTCAACAAAGCTGTTAGCCTTAACTTGTAAAGCTGCCTGAGCAACTCCATAAGCCGCTGCAACACCGATGGCTCCTGCCCCTCTTGTAACCATTTCCTTTATAGCCCATGCGGTTTCATCTACGGTTCTAGCCTCAAATATCTTAAGCTCATATGGTAGAAACCTCTGATCAATCATTTTGACAATGGTTCCCTCCATCCATACTGTTTTAAGCTCTACAATTTTACCATCGATTCTAACCCTCATCCGCGACACCTACATCCATGTTATAACATCCATGAGATAAAAGACTATAAACGTGAGAAAAACCATTGCACACAGATGCTTCATACCATTTCTGAAATCTCCGTAGCAAAGCTCTCCAACTATGAATCCATATCCTATAGCACTTGTTAAGGCGAATAAGTAAAAGGTTACCTTCAAATCTTCAAGAGATAATGCAGGAGTTATAAAGTATCCAGATGCTTCAAGAATAGTTGGGTAAAAGTTCTTAATGAAAACCCAGGCAGTAGCATATAGTGCTCCTAAACATAGGTACATTAACTTCATTATACCGTATGTTCTCTCTCTAGCCTCCCTCTCAACATATAACATAGCCCTAAGACTCAATGCAAAATCTATGAGGGATTTATACGATTTCTCACCAGCTATAACAACCTGTTTGACCACCTCTCCAACAGCTTGGCCAGTTGGAATACGCAACTTTCTAACAAATTCATCCAAAACATCCTCTACAGTCTCACCCCAGCTGAGTCTGTCATAGGCTCTCCTAACTTCAACGCTTAAAAGCCCATAGTTTTTATGGGTGAGTATTTCCCAGGCTTTTGAAAATGATATTCCTCGTCCCATCAGGGATGCGAGGTCAAAAAGAAAGTCTGGAAGCTTCTCTTCAACGTTATTCACCCATCTTTGGTTAAAATGTTGAACAAAGGCCGCTGGGATCAGTGCCACAAATATTCCAAGTGCAATTGCATGCATAAACCAAACTTTTAAGAGAGTCAGCACGGTAAATGTGATTACCCACCCAGCGACAGACACTACCGCAGCTATCAGCTTTTCTTTAGTTTCGAGATAGTATATTGGCATACTATCTCCTCAATGGATTCATACTTCTAATAGTTATAACCATGACCATGGACATGAGTGGAACCCACATTGCACATAGTATGTACAGCATAGACCTAATGTCAACCTCAAAGCCTCCCGTAGCTCCAATGACTACTAGTAAAGTTACACTTAAAAGGGGAGTCACGAAAAGGAGTGCTGCTATAACTTCAGTTAAAAACATTAGTGTGTCAGCGAATCTCCTAACGACCCTCATCCTATACTCACTAACTTTCTTTGATTCCTCCTCAATATATTCAATATAATTTCCTATCCTACAAGCATCCTTGAAGTTTGTTAAAACCATGGCATATAAATTGGAGGGGCATCTGGAGATAGCGTCTTCAAAGGCAAATTCCAGATCTTTTCCCAATACCGTTATATCCCTATATATTATGGAGGCAAGCTTTGCACTTTCCTTCAAACTTTCCATTTTAGACATTATCCTAAATAAATCATTTAGACTTGCACCAGAGCTAAGTAGTGCACTCATTGCTGAAATTGCATATGGAAGTTCATTGTCGAGCCTATCCCTGAGGGAAGCTCTTTTAAGCCTTAAAATCAGATATATCATGAAATATGGTACAAGGGGCAACAGTATAGGAAGTGATGAAAATAGAAGGGCATAGCTGTACATTCCTAGAAGTAGGAACACGAGTACAATTCCTACACCCACAACCGCCATCACAACAGATGAAAAGATAACGTAACTGCCTACAACATATTCACTTTCAATGAGTCCAGCTTTCTTAATTGCCGCATCTAAGTCTGCAAAAATATTTCCACGAAAAAATTCATAGAGCGGCGAAAATGTTCTCACAATAGTCGCTGTAAATGAAGCTCCCACAATTATTCTCCCCTTACCATCGAGAGAACATGCTCCTTATCGTAGTAATATGCTCTTACTATGTTTGCTACCTCCTTTATATGCCTTTTTCCCTTCTCTATAAGCCACTTCAGTATCAGCATTCTATTGTCTAGCTCTCTTCGAACATCCTCCTCTCGTAAACCATGCTCTCTTACAATCTTCCCTATTAAATAGCTTCTCCCAAGATACTTTATTTTGTCAGTGTATGGATCATAATCAAAAACTTGATTTGTCAAAATTCTCTCGGTAGCTGGATCCATTCCAGTAATTTCAGTGACATTAACTATTCTTCGCACTGACATTCGCATTCCCTCAAACTCTCTACTTATTCTTCGCTGTACAATTATGAGGTTAAGCGATGGAATCAAAACCTTTGGAATGTTCATAGGCTCCGAGGTTAATCTATGGATTACGCCTGCAGGGCTCTCAGCGTGTATAGTGGTCATTCCAAGCTTTCCAGTAGCTAACGCCTGCATCCAAGCATAGGCCTCTCTACCTCTGATCTCTCCAATGATAATATAGTCTGGCCTCTGTCTCAAGCTTGCCTTAAACAGCTCGAACAAGTCAATATCTTGGCTTGTAACCATGGGCACCCAGTTTTCATGCTCCAAGAATATTTCTCTAGTCTCCTCAAGGCTTACAATCTTGAGATGCGATGGTATAAAATTAGCTAAAACGTTGAGCGTGGTAGTTTTTCCAGCTGCTGGAGCACCAGCAATCATGATGCTACAGTAATGATCTATGACAAACCACAAATAAGCTGCTAGAAATAGGCTCATAGTGCCTAGCTTAACGAGGTCAACTACTGTAAATGGATCAGCTCTTGTCCTTCTAATAGTGAAGTTAGAGCCTCTATCAGAAACTCTTCCTCCAAGAGTGGCTAAAAGCCTCGAATTATCAGGTAAAATAGCGTCTACAATAGGCTGAGACAAGCTTATATGTCTCCCACTAAGATATACCAACCTGCTAATGAACTCATCAAGTTCACGGCTGTCATCAAACTTAACATTGGTTTCAATAGACTCATAGATTCTGTGCCAAACATATACTGGAATGCCTGGCCCATTACATGATATATCCTCAATGAAGGGATCCTTCATTAGTGCATGTATTTTCCCATATCCAGCTAAGTCCCTCTTCAAATAGTAAAGGAGCTTCATCTTAGTTGGCTTGGGAAGTTCTATACCATGTTTCTTAGTAACTTTCTCAAAAATTTCCTCAACGTACTTGTAAATTTCCTCGCCTCCAATTTTTCTAGGTTCTAAGGCAACTTCATCAACTTCGTCTATGAAAAGCTTCTTTATCCTCTCAAGAAGCTTACTCTCCTCATCCGTTAAGGTAGGTTCCATAACCTCATATATGATTCGCTTAGTGACGTTATCCCTATATATCCCAACATAGCAAAAGTTCTTTTCAACCTCGTATATGTCCAAGTAGAGTTTTAGATCCTTCCGGATTAACCAGCTAGGTCTCTCAAGTTCTCTAACGGCCATATGCCACCCTTCCAGATAACCAACATAAATTTACCAACATACCTCTAATTTATAATAGCTCTACGATGAATTTAAGGAAATTTAACATGTGTGATTTCAAGATGCATTCGCGAAAGGCACTATCTGAACTTGTTGCACTGGTCCTGATAATCATAATTGTGACCGTCACTATAGGCATTGCCATGCTCTGGATCGTACCAACATTGAACATGATGTATGACCAAGCTAGAATAGAAAGTGTTAGGAACTTTTTCAACTCGTTAGAATATGATGTTCATACAGTTATTCTGTCAGGATATGGTTCATCAACTGTGACGTCATCGTACTTTGACAAAGGAACAGTACATCTCTCTCTTGATAGAATCACTGCTTATGTTGCACTTGAAATTGGAACGGAAAGCTCATTTGAATGGTGGAATCCATCTTGGCATTTTAGAGTACTAGTTAAAATTACCACTGGAACATATGATCTCGTGAATGAACCCATCTCTATATGCATTAACTTCACAGAGTTATTAACTAAGTCGGCTGTGCATGGGGTCTTCGATGAAAACAGCGTAAGAGTAATAGAGTATGAATCGGATGGTTCAATAGCAGAAGAAGTTGTCTCTCAATTCGACAAGATCCAAAACTTCGATCCTGAAAGCAATGCTGCTGGAGTAATTTCATGGTTAGTCAATATACCTGCATCATCATTTAGATACTATGGAATATATTTTGACCTAACTGAAAACGGCTATAAATCACCCCCAGCATACTCCTCACCGGATCCAGAGTTCTCACTCTCCTACACCCCTATTGAAGTCTCCTTCTCTAACTATTACTTGCAAGGAAGCTTCGTTAGTAGCGGAGGAATACTTGCAACTCTGATCTGGAGAAATACAGGTCTACTGATGACCAGTGTCACCGGCAGAGGTTTCTTCGAGGATAGAATAAGGGATCCCGTTGGCAATGACCTTACTGGAGGAAATCTCCTTTCAAAATCCTATGATATTGAAGTACTTTATAATGGCCCCATCAGAAAAGTCTTCAAGCTTAAGGCTGCATATGACAACTGGATCATTGAGAAAACGATTCTAATATACGCATACAGCAAGCGCATATATTCACGCTATAATCTAACTTGGGTCGGCGACAGCGACATTCAAGCTCATCCAGACATAACATCCACACCTGGAAATTGGCCCTCTAGGATATACTGGGATTCAAATGATAAATCTCTTTCAAGCATATACTGCAACTACATACATGTTGAAGATGAGCCTATAGTTATAGAGTACAGAAAGAGAGGTTCACGCGAAGGATTCGCTATAGTATGGCAACCTTTTCCAACACTTGTTCCTGATGTTTTTCATGTGTCTAATGGTGTATGTGATTCCCTCGAGTGGGGAAATAATGATGGGGAATCAACAAACAATGTTCTCTTCTCGAAAGGATTCTCACTACTATGGAATTTCACATACGTTGTCGACGAGGATTCTCCTGGAAATCAATTAACAGAGGCAAGGAAAATACTGAATCCAGCGCAGATAACAATGTACAACTTGGAGACTATAGAGAATGGTATTGTAAGTACCTTTACCCCCTTGTTTTCCTTGGGCTTAGATACAATATGCTTCAAAATGTCAGTCTCCTTTAAAGCAAATTACAGTTCTTTAACTAGTGGGTGTGAGAAACTCCTATGTGAAGGCTCTGAAGCAGTAGCCTTGAACGAAACTCAGTTTGAAGACATGTTCATGATACAACTTGTCCCTAGAATAGTCTTCAGTTTTCTAAAGTCAGGCTCTGTGCTTCAAGTGAATGTACGTGCAATAGACATGCAGCCAATGCACAGGTTGCTGGGTGGAGGACCAGGATATATAATTGTTCAGTTAAAAAATCTTGGTTCAAGCGTCAAGGTGGAATCAGAATCCTTCACCCAAGTTTATTTTGTAAGATTAAGATGCCTACATAATTCTGTGGTAGATATAGAAGAGTATGACGATGTCACTGGCGTGAATAGCGTTAATTGGCTCACAAGCGTTGTGAATATGGGAGTTGATATTAAAATAAGCTAGAATGGCTCCGTTATCTTGAACACGATCTTTTCAGGAGAGCTTTCCACAACTTCTAGTCTAACTCCAAGTGCAGTTTCTAGATATCCTCTAGTGACAGGTTGCGTAAAGAATGGATCCCTTATAGTGATTAGACCAGCCTCTTCGTCTAGCTCTATATCTCCAAATCCCTCTTTAATCAAGTAATCGAAAACTTTATTCCAGTGTTTCTTCAACCATGTATCAATTTTCATGACGTATTGGACAGTATACCCCATTTCTCTTCCAAGGTCATACTGTTCGCTTGGTGATAATCTATTCAAAATTGCTCTCATAGTTCTCTCGCTTATAAGTGCTGCTCTCATACCATATGACCAAAGTCTACCCCTGTTCAATGGAACGCTACGCATTTCAATTTTAGCTACAAGCTCCGATAAACTCATGCCAACCATTCTCGCAGCTTCAATAAGTGTCTTCCCAGATCTGTATAATGCAATTGCTTCACGAACCTTCATTTCCTCAATGCCATGTTTAAGAACTGCTGCAAGCGCTTCAACACCTTTCTCCCTAATTATACTCCTTATCTGCTCAGCTAAATCCGTCGGGAGTGAAAGCGTTAACACGGTGTGTTCAGGGGTCTCAGGAGACTCCTTTTTTTGCATGATTCAATCCTCAAACAGTTTTACCATAAAATAACTGCTCGAAACTATAAAAGTTTAGCCCCCACTAGTAGAAGTTAGCTATTAATACGTTCCTTAACCAAATATTATTTTGAATTATGCCGCTTAGTGAACAAAGTCAAGAAATACTGGCAGAATTGGATAGACTGCTACGTGTCTCCCAGAGAGAGGTACGGAAAATAGTTAGTGGGAAACCAAAGGTACTTAGGGTTCTTTATCCAAGCTTTAACCCTAGTAGAGGAGAGTTTGAATATCCGGTTCGCAAGGATATCATAGAATATCTGTCGGGAGTTGGCCTACTTATCAAAGTATCCGGAGAAAAGGTAGTCACATGCCCCCGATGTGGTTATCAACTCTCTATGACCAAGTACTTTTGCCCATACTGCCTCTCAACTAACATAAGAACCAGGATCATCGTAGAACACTCTGAGTGCGGATACAAGGGCGACATATCATCATTTAAAGCAGTTTCAATGCCTCGAAAGTATGTTTGCCCTCAATGTGGAGAATATGTTGAATGGGATCAGCTGAAGCTCATTGGAGGCCATCACGTATGTGAAAACTGCGGCTCATCTTTTTCACTTCCAAGAGTCCAGCATATATGTGCCAAATGCAGATACGCCTTTGACTCATCCTCAGCTGACAGAGTAGATTTCTCATACTTTGAATTCTCACCAAATTTAATTAGATGGATACTCCTAATCAGGAAGGTTACTGAGATATTATCCACCAGTCCATTCAGTGCATTCATAGATCTCCTCTATCGTTACGACCCGTATGGTATAGTATGCATGAGAGTGAAGGTGAATAACACTGAGCTTCTAATCGACACCCAATATACTACAAAACACCTAGAGGACTTCACAACACTTGTAGTCAGCTACATGCCTGAAGACAACATAAAGGAAAACGTAGTTGGCATCCTCCTAAGAAATCCACGTTTCGAACAACGATACTCTGAGGATGCAGTAAGACGTTTCATAGAGACTGGAAACAAGATACTAGAAGTAGATGAAAGATGGGACAAGGACAGGATAAAAGAGGAAATTGTGAAGCTACTCTTTACAATAAAGAAAGAGCGAATGGAGATAAAGCATAGAGAGCTAAGATAGTTTTCATTAAATTATTTAATTTGGGATCATTACATATCATACTTTTAGGTGAGGTTGAATAAGAAAGGCTATTCAGACTTGGGTGGCCATTGTTTTAGCTATAATTATCGCTATCGCGGTACCGATATACCTGTGAGTGGCAACCTTAACCGCTCCAAAGGAGACTAAAGTTGGCAAAGGGAGCATGATAATAGAAGACATAAGCTGTGTGTAATCCTAACTGCATCACTCTAGTTATAAAAAACACAGGCTCAATTCCCCTATCCATAACAGATATCTATGTAAAGCAAGGTGCAACCACTCTCGCGCACTTCACATGGAATGGCTCACAATGGATAAGCTCATCTGAACACCACAAGATAGGCAGAGTCAACGGCTTAGATCCATTAGGACAGCTAACAATAGGAGTTGGAGAATCCGCCACAATAGCTATTCTCTCCGAATGGGGATGGGATTCAGGGTATGCATATACCTTCAAAATAGTGTCTTCAAGCGGTGCCATAGCAGAAAGAACAGAAATAGCCCCATAGACCTCCATCCACTATATCTCACACCTTCACCAATGCAAAAAGAAAACTTTTATTAACTTCCCAACTAAAACTTATTTCTGGTGAAACAAATGAGAAAAGCAATCCAAACATGGGTAGCTATTGTCTTGGCCATAATTATTGCCATTGCTATTGCGGTGCCAATATATCTATGGGTTGCTACTTTGACTGCTCCAAAGGAAACCAAAGTCGGAAAAGGAAACATGGTAATAGAAGACATAAGCTGGAAAACTAACAGTACAGCTTACTGGGTTAGAATAGTAGTGAAGAATACAGGTTCAATATCCCTAGTCATATCAGATGTTTACGTGAAGCAGGGAGCATTAACTATAGTTCACTTCTCGTATACCACGGAATGGACAGCCAATCCAAGTGAGAAGTATCAGCTATACCACACCAAATTATTGAACAGCACATCATACGGGCTATACTACTATGACAACAATACATGGCAACAGACGGACACCGAAGTGTCAATCGCCGTAGGATCTTCTGTGGTAATATTCATTGTATTCTGGTTTGACTATCAGGGGGGCGGTCAGACAGGCCAGCAGTGGTCCTCAGGATACTCCTATACATTCAAGATAGTCGCTACAAGTGGAGCAGTAGCTGAAGAAACTCAAGTAGCTCCTTAGAATACCATCCAAACTACCTCTTTTTCCCACTCAAAGCAAAACTTTATTAGCCCTTGCCTTAAAAGATTATTTAGGTGAAATCGAATGAGGAAAGCAATCCAGACTTGGGTGGCCATTGTCTTGGCCATAATTATTGCCATTGCTATTGCGGTGCCAATATATCTATGGGTTGCTACTTTGACTGCTCCAAAGGAAACCAAAGTCGGAAAAGGAAACATGGTAATAGAAGACATAAGCTGGGGCTATGACAACAATGTCACTCTGGTTATAAAGAACACGGGTGCAATATCCCTACTCATAACAGACATCTATGTAAAGCAGGGTGCAGTTACTCTTGTACACTTCACATGGGATGGCTCATCATGGACAAGCTCATCCACAGACTACACGCTAAGAAACAGTAGTGGAAATCAATTAACGACACAGCTGACAATCGGCGTTGGAGAATCTGTCACAATAATTATCAGCTTCAACAATGGATGGGATTCAGGGTATGCATATACCTTTAAAATAGTGTCCTCAAGCGGTGCAGTAGCAGAGAGAACTGAGATAGCTCCATAGACGCTTTTCACTACCTTTTTCTTTTCATCATGCCTGGTATACAATATGAGTTCACGGTTTCTGTAACGATATTTCTTATATCATTACTTTTCATATTCTCTTACGTAGTATCGATTACTCCGTCACCACATTTTAGAACTG
>Ga0209410_1000148_pt1 | contig 29205 bp, 26 predicted proteins | sample Mar14436cmmetaG_FD_184135 | JGI IMG/M metagenome (GOLD analysis project Ga0209410, IMG submission 184135) | Marine hydrothermal vent microbial communities from Guaymas Basin, Gulf of California to study Microbial Dark Matter (Phase II) - Marker... ... | reverse complement strand
GAGACGTGTTTTCCAGACCGTTCTCTTTCGTAGAATCAATGGACAAGACGAGGACTGGAAAAATAGACGTAATGAAGCTAATAAAAAAGTATAAAAACCTTAAACTCGAGTAACAGGCTTTTTCATTTATTTTCTTTTTATTTTGTTAATTTTTTTGACTTCGTTTTGTGCATATGTTCATAATTAAATTTAAATATGTTAGGTTATCCTAAATATGTTAGGACAACCTAACATAGTGAGAGAGGATGACAAAAGAACTAAGACTATCCGAGGCTACCATCGGAAAGACCTACCAAGTTGAGAGAATAGAGGGGTCAGGTTTCATCAGAAGAAGAATCATAGACATGGGATTAATACCAGGAACCAAGATCAAAGTTGTTGGAACTGCTCCTCTAGGTGATCCCATAGATATCGTCGCAAGAGGATATAATTTGACCATTAGAAAAAGTGAGGCTTCAAAGATAATTGTTAAGGTGTTAGACGAATGATACCACTAGCCTTCGCCCGTGAAGGAACACAGGTAAAAGTCATAAAAATAAATGCAGGCAAAGGACTTTCACGGAGACTAACTGAGCTAGGAATAATTCCAGGAGCAATTTTAAAAATAGTTAAGACCCAAGGACCAGGTCCAGTAATAATAGAAGTCTGCAACAGCAAACTATTGTTTTCTCCTTGTGATTCATGTACTTTAGGATGCAGTTCATCGTATGGTTGGAGAATTGTTTTGAGTTTTGGCATGGCAATGAAAATCTTAGTTCAAGAACTAATGTGAGGTAATAAATCTTGAACACAAAGACAAAAAAGGGTAAATCAAAAGACTCTAAAAAAATTAGAGTAGCATTGGCAGGTAATCCAAATGTAGGTAAATCCGTCATTTTTAATGAACTCACCGGTGGGAGAGCATGGGTCGGTAACTGGCCTGGAACCACCGTTGAAAAGAAAGTTGGAAAAGCAAAAATAGGCGAATATGAAGTTGAAGTACTTGATTTACCTGGAATATACAGTTTAACTGCTTATAGCTTGGATGAACTGGTTGCTAGAAACGGAATAGTTGAGGAAAAACCAGATGTAGTAATTGACATAGCTAACGCTGCAAATTTTGAACGCAGCCTTTACCTAACAATATCTCTTCTCGAAATGGGGGTAAACATCATAGTAGCGCTAAACATGATTGACCTCGCCGAAGCTCAAGGCTATAAAATAGATGCAGAAAAGCTCTCAAAGCTTCTTCAAGTACCAGTAATTCCCACAATAGCTATTAAAGGCTATGGCTTGGGCAAACTGAAAGAAGCCGTAACAAGATCCCTTAAAATTAGAAAAATTCCTGAGAAAATAGTTGATTACGGAAATCTAGTTGAAATCGAGATACAGAAAATTGAAAAATTAATAAAAAGAGATACAGAACTTTCATTAAAGTATCCTCCTAGATGGCTTGCCATTAAACTACTAGAAAAGGATAGGGATGTCGAAGAAAAAGTTAAAAGCTCACCTTTCGCTGAGGAAATATTGAAGCAAACTAAAAAATCCCGTGAAATACTTGAAAAACAGCTCAAGAAAGACCTAGAAGAGTACATTGCGGAGAAAAGATATGAAAAAGCACTGGAAATAGCTAGAGAATGCCTTAAAACCGTTAAAGCAAAACCTTTAACACTAACCGACATGGTTGATTTCGTAACCACGCACAAGGTTTCCGGAATACCTATAATGTTAACAATGCTCTACATAGCTTTCAAATTTGCTTTCAATGTGGCAGCGCCGCTGTGCGATTTAATAGACTGGTTCTTTGGAACATTCCTCTACGATTTAACCATGAGCAGCACCCTTCCCCCCTTAATTAAATCATTCCTCGGGGATGGAATAATAACAGGGATAGGGTCAATACTAGTATTTCTACCTAACATAGTTTTCCTCTTTCTCTTCTTAGCTTTTCTTGAAGATGTAGGCTACATGGCGAGAGCAGCCTTTGTCGTAGATAAAATAATGCATAAACTAGGGCTTACAGGGAAATCGATCATACCTATGATTCTTGGATTTGGATGCAATGTTCCAGCGATAATGGCGACCAGAGCGATTGAAGATAAAAATGATCGAGAAGTAACAGCTCTGGTCAATCCATTAATGTCCTGCAGTGCAAGATTACCAGTATATCTAATTTTTGCAGGCGCTTTCTTCGCAGCATATAAAGGCACAGTAGTTTTAAGCATGTATGTTCTCGGTTTAATACTTGCTATAGTAATGGCACTTCTTTTCAGAAAAACATTGTTTAGAGGTCCTTCAGTCGGTTTTGTAATGGAATTGCCTCCATATATGATGCCAGTCGTTAAAAACATGTTAATTAAAACATGGGAACGCTCAAAGAGATTTCTATTCAAAGCAGGTACTATAATTCTTATCGCTGCGATACTAATTTGGATACTATCAATAACAGGGCCTTCAGGATACATAGGGATTGAGGCGTTGGAAGATCCATATCTGTTAGAGAAAAGTTGGATAGGTGCTTTGGGACATTTTCTCGAGAAGGTCTTTTCTCCTATGGGATGGGATTGGAGGGCCGCAGCGGCACTGTTCTTTGGTTTTGTGGCAAAAGAAGTAGTGGTCGCCGCTATGGCAATGCTTTATGGTGCTAGTGGCGAAGAGATGCTTCCAAGTATATTGGCTGGGATATTTACACCATTAACCGCCTATGCTTACATGGCATTTGTACTGATATACGTTCCGTGTTTAGCCACGCTAGCTTCTATAAGAGGCGAATTGGGAATTAAATATGCGCTGCTCGCATTAATATATGAAATATTGTTGGCTTATTTTGTTGCATTAGGCATAGTGTTCGTAGGTCACGTTCTGGGAATAAGCTAAAGTTGAGGTGAATGTTTTGAAGGAAAAAACACTTCTTATTTCGGTTGCAACAGGAGTCTTAGGAATATTATATTTTGTTTACGCAGGGATTACGCTGTATAACTGGATTGCCGAGACCTTTATCCAAGAAGCGGGAAGTGTAAACAATGTTTTAGGACTATTTGTGTCAAGTGATCCAGGTTGCGCAATAACTTTAATAACTGTGGGCATGCTTATGTTAGGTTCACTATACTACAAGTTAGATGATGCTAAGGGTGTCTCATGCATTTTCTTAGGTTCACTGCTTGGGGTAGCCCTGCTAGTAATTCAATTACTCATAGTGATTGCAAATGTGGCGAGCATCGGAGTTTCGCTTCTTTCAGGAGAAGCAGCTGAATACGTGTTGATTGAAGATGTTTTAAGACCTGAAATAGTTTTAGGCGTAGGATCCGTGCTATTGTTCTCCTTTTCCATACTTAAGGTTCGCCAAATTACTGGCAAATAACATTAATCAGTTTTCCTAATTTTTAAATTAATTTGAGAAAGTTTCAAGAATTGATTTTTTGAGAACAAAAACTATATTTTGAGGTCTTACAACAATAACTGTTAGAACTACTGACTACACGCAATTTAGTTGCCCCTAAAACTCCCATTCATACGTTTGCCTGTAGGAGTTGGATTTATGAAAAAGAGAAGTAAAAGGGAGGAAGAATACCTAGAAGCATTATATATGCTAGCAATGGAGAAAAAACCCATTAGAGTAAAAAACCTAGCCAAAATACTTAAAGTAAAACCATCCAGCATCATAGAATACCTTGACAAATTATCTAAAAAAGGGTTAGTTCACTACAAGAAACATGAAATAATAGCATTAACAGAAAAGGGAATTGAAATAGCTAAACAAATATATAGGCGGCACACAGCGTTAAAACAGTTCCTTACGTTACTATTGAAAATACCTGAGGAAATCGCTGAGAAGGATGCATGTTATATAGAACATGGAATCCATGAAATTACGGTTACAAGAATCGTACAGTTCATCGAATTTGTTATGAACTATCCAAATAAAACATCAGAATTTTTAAAACAACTAGAACATTACTATACACATAGTACCCGTCCAAAATTAAAATCCAAATCAATGACTAGGACTTAGCATCGCAAACCTAAATTTATGTCTCCATCGGTATTTAAATTAACCTAAAAACTGATGTAAATTAAAATCAAAATATTGTTATGTTGTTTCTGCTGAAAATTGAAATTATACATTGCTATGTTGATGCCTCATCAGCTTCCAATGCTGCTGAGCTGTAAAACTTGATAAACCTGAAACCAAACACTATTTACAAGGGTTTAATTAGATTAAAAGTAAATTTGACATTAATGAATATATGAGTTTAACACGTGGTTCTTATGGGCATTTCACGAAGCAGAGAAAAAAGAAAAGGGTTTCTTTTACTGTTTGGTAGCCAAGTAATTGGAAAAGGCAGAAAAAATAGCGATTACGATTTTTTAATGTATATGGTGAAAGTGATGAATCATTGGATTTAATTTTGCTTTCAAAAAAGTATAAAAGACGTGTTTCGGTAGATGAGATTCCTTTAGAGAAATTTACTGAAGGCATCAGAATCGGAGCACCAGACATGCTGATAATAAGTGAACAAGCAGTTACTATATTTGGTGAACAGAATTTTAAATTACTGATGTATCAGAATCAAGGCATTACTTCACTCACAATCTCACTATGTCTTGGAAAAGCAGATAAACTAATCAAAGTAGCCCAAGAATATTTACAAGAAGGCTTTCTTAGAGAAGCAGCCCATAGATTAGCTATGGCAGCTTTCTGGATTGGCGCTGCATACCAGTTTTTACACGGGGAAATCCCCAGATGCAAACATGACACTTTTCTATTTTTACATAGAAACTTCGATGTACCATTTTCGTTAAGCAGCGAGTTTGCTTCTTATGAAGTTGCAGATTTAGAGGAACCTCAGGAAATAGATGTGCAGTTCTACTTCAAAAAAATATTGAGGTTTTCAGGAGGTTTTGTGCGATGGCTTTTGAAGAATACATAAGAAAAGCCAAAAAACATTTTGACTCAGGAGACCCCGATTCCTCTATTTTAATGGCTCATTCCGCATTGGAACTTGCTATCAAAGGATATTTAATTAAGAAAACCGGAAAATCGCCATTACATCTTTTAGAAGCATTAAGTAACTCTCTTTTCCTATCTAAATTAAAAACTTTGTTAGGTGAAGATATGCTCGACAAGTTGGTAGAATTAAATAAAATGAGAAACGCTGTTTATCACACTACATATATGCCCAGCAACAGTGATGCTAAATTTGCCTTATCCATTTCCACAAAAGTTCTAGAAAAGATATCAAATGATGAAGCAGTTAAATAAGTCAAAATAATTACGAGTTTCAATCTCTGTGATGTTTAAGTTTTAGAATGTGAAGCATGTCTTTAAAAGTTTCCCATATCCTTCTACTGGTTCTTTTATAGTTCTTAAAGCAGCCCATATAGATGCTTGATTACCTGTAACCACTGGTTTTCCAAGTTCTCTTTCCAATTTTCTATTATTTCTAAGGTTCTAAAGTTCGTGCAGCTTATGAAGATACCGTCTGCCTCCGGTTTAAATACCTCTTTAGCTAATCTACACGATACCCAAGGAGCTAATTTTCTATCTCGATATTTTTACGACGCCAAGACCCTTTATAGATAAAACATGTAAAACGATCTTTCTATGCAATTATTTCATTATAATGTCACAATTAAATAACACCATAGAGTCTTATGATTTTACCTTCAAGTCTTTTCTTAATTTTCTTAATATTTTCTTGTTTCCGAACATAGAAAGAATTTTTAACGTAAATTACCCCGTAGAGTCTATAGCCGCATTTTTTAACGTCAAAAACTATTTTAAACATTGTGTTAGTAGAGATTTTCTTCATAGATTCTAGTATCGGTTTAAGACTGCCTGAAACATAGAGTACATAAGAACCGCTATTGCATACTATAGCGATTTTCCCGTAACCTTTGGAAACTCTTTTAAGAATTCGAATCACTTCTGCGTTTTCTCTACGCGCTTTTAGATTTCTATTAAAAATATCAAACCCAAATATCTCCCTACATGTTTTTCTAAACTCCTCAACTAAAGCATCTCGTGCACCTAGATCCATTGAGAAAATCTCTATTGAGTTTTGACATATTTTCGCCGCCACATTTCTCCTCATGAAGGATACTTTTTCAGGACCGTTAGAAGATTGGATTACAAAGTTCTCAACCCTTAAAAAACCCATTTTCCTCAACACAATTTCTGCAGCCATTATCCTATATTTTCTCGATATGAACGGCGAGAAAATAGAAATAGAAGCACAATGTTTGAAGAGTTTTTTAGCTTCCTCAATTATCTCTTCCTTTACATATCTAAATTCCTCAACGTCTTCCCGTTTCTCACCTATGATCTCCAATTGCCACACCAAGTCTCGAACAAACAACTTCCCCAATCTATACACATTACCGACAACCATTTCCCCGTCTAAACTTAAAAACGCTATTTTAACCGTAGAACTAACTTTTCTAAGAAGAAGCCTCCTAAAAATGTAAAAATCTTCCAAATCAGAGTCAGAAATTCTCTCGAACACGCGGTACTTAACCTTTATATACGGTAGCAGAGACATTCATTTCCCAAAATAGGTTCTCAAAGAAAAATAAAACCACCACCCTTAGATTCACCTTTAACTTTAAATTGCATCCTTCTTCAACACGATGCTTTGTCTAGGAAAGGTGTACAATCCACTGTTATTATAAACGATATCTTGAACGAGTACGGTTGATAGACCTTAACAGTTAAGAGCGTTGCATAACTCCATAAATGGCTTGAAAAGAACGCATTAATAAGGAGAAGCATTATTAAAATAGGATGCAGCATGTGGCTCTTCATGTTTGTAGGTCTCCTCACGGGTTTAAATGCCTTCCATATACAATTTAACACGCAGTCAAATAGATTTAATTTTCGAGTATATATTTTTCACAGTAGGAACCTCTCTCCATGGTATTCGTAAATCAGAAGCACTTAAAAACAATAAGCGATAAACTACATGAAAGCTTTAGTTTTGCAGGTACAGGAAGAAAGCTACAAAATTAAATTTAGTAAATCTTATAATGCTGGGATGTGTTATGTAGTTGTGAGGTTTAGAAATGTCTGATGCAATAGTTGCCGTACGACGTGAAGTTGTCGAGGAAATTATTAGAAGATTAAATGATGAAACTGAATTCTACAAGATGATTATTGAAAATTTCAGAAAGAGGTATGGTTGTGATCTTGAGGAGTTAGAGAAGAAGATAAAACGTGAAGGAGTTCCCGTAGATAAACATGAGATATGGGAAGACAGCATTGAGTAGAGAAACGCTGTAGAGGAAATTGAAAAACTTAGAAAGTTGCTGAGGGAACTTAAAGGTTGAAGACAAGTGTTGATATATTAAGAGAAGTTGCTGAGAAACTTTTAGGCTAAAAGATTGCTTTAAGAATAGAATTCTTTAAAACTAAGGTTAAAGCGTATCTTGTGAACAGTTACGCACTAAATATCTACCACAAATATTACGTTAGGGAAATATAGTCATACATTTTTCAAAAAGAATAACAAAATAGATCTTATGGATGAGAATAAAGAAGGTTTTATTGTCTTCGGAGTGTTTTAAAGGCTACAATTGCTATAAGTAGTGCGATGAGTTCTATGAGTGCTACTATTAGGAATGCGTAGTTGTAAGTTGTTTTTGAAGCTATTAAACCCATAACTATTGGCCCTGAAGCCTGTCCTATGTCTTTTATCGTTTCCAGCATGCCTACGGCCGTTCCATGCGCTTTTTCTCCTAATAGTTCTGTTGCTAAGGGCGCTGTGGCAGCAGTACTCATAGATACACCAACAGCAAACACCGTTATTGAGAGAACAATTGTTATAACGTTGGAAGATGTTGATAAGGTTATCATACCTATTGTTGATGTTACTGCCCCTAAAACTATGATCGGTGTTCTTCCAATCTTATCGGAAGTAGCTCCCATCACCGGTTTTAACAATGCTATTATTGACAGCTGCAATGTAAATATTAGCCCTACAAGCCAAGGATTTTCCGCAAACCTAACGTTATATAGAGGTAGAAAGGTTTCAATGCTTTGCATAGCAAAATAGGTTGAAGCTTCAATAAGACCAAGCGTAAGTAAAACTCCAATCGCATATCCGCTGAGAACTGTGCCCGCCGACATCTCTTTTTCAAGTGTTTCTGTTTTTGGATGTTTATAGTCTGATGGAAGGAAAGTTACAAGTATAAAAGCTATTGTTCCAAGTACGCCGCATGTTATGTAGGTGAAGCGGAAACTGTAAGCATAAATAATTATTCCCGCAAGAGTTGGTGCTATTAGTCTACCAAATGTTCTAGCAGTTGAAAACAGGCCCATCATGCTTCCTTTCTTCGAAGGGTAAAGATCCGCTATTAAAGCTGTGGTAACGGGCACAAATGTTGCTGTTGCTATTCCATGGTAAACCCTTACAGCAGCCAATTCCCATCCATCTGACACAAAAGGATAAAGAAAAGGAGCAGTCATAAAAACAAATCCACTTACTATTAGAAGTTTTTTACGACCATAAATATCAGAGAGAAAACCAGCTGAAAAATTTACAAATATTCCTGTAATAGTTGATGCAGCTGCCACCAAACCTATTTCAAATGGGCTAAGACCAAGATACTCAGCGTAAAGAGGCAATGTTGGAGATTTAGAGGCGGTAGAACTCATTATAGCGAAAAACCCTAATAAACATAAAAGTAAGAATATGGGTAGTGGCATAGCGTCGCCCTCTTACGTGGATGTTATTTGTGATCTGAGAAACTCTATTCCAGCAATTCTATCCATTTCTTTAAGTTTATCTTTAAACTTTTCTTTAATCTCCTGAGCTTTAAAATACGCGTAGATGGAGTCCCATATTTTAAATCCTATGTTTAAAGCCTCGAAATCGTCTTTAGCGATAAGTCTTAACCCAGTAAATACGGCTAAGATGCCGGCTGCCTCAGGAACCTTATGAAGTTCGCCTTCAATGTCAGCTGCATGAACTATTTGAGCAACTTTCTTAAGAATCGGATCCTCTATCCTATATTTCTCCATAATGACTTCAAAAGTACATTTCCCATCTTTATGTCCTAGTTCAACACCTTTAATGTCAAAAGGCGTACCATGTTCCGGTTTAGGCTGTTCCCGAGGATAATCTATGAAAACAAACTCAGCATTTTCATCGATAAAATTTTTAATGAGCCAAGCACTAGCGGTACGATCGACGTGCACAAATCTTCTGGTAACCCACTTCAATTAACACCCCTCCTTCCAATTCAATTTAATTTAAGGACGCTACGAAGTTGAGGAAAAATGTTATGGTTATGCTGCCTCACGAAAATTTTACCTCATCTCCTTGCAGTATTTTTTAACCGGACATTTTTTGCATCTACGCTTTTTACAGTATTCCAAGTACAGTCTTACAAGTTTCGGTTCAAATTTTTCAACCTCTTTTAAACCTAAACGATTAGCAACTTCTATGGCAAAAGATGAAGGTTTAGGTTGAGCTTTAGACCATATGCCTCTAAGTTCTCTTAAAAATATATTTACAGCTATCGGACCAAAACCCTTAAACTCCATAAGCCTTTTCTCAAGGTCTTTAGGGCTCGAAGCTTCCTCATGCAGTCTCTCCAAGTCACCATCATACTTCTCCTTAAGTAATTTGACAGTTTTTATAATGTTTGTAGCAGTGGAAAAATCGTACCTTACATAACCTCCAGAGTCAAGCACTTCCACCAATCTGTCCCATCCCGCCGCCAAAATCCTGTCAGGTGTAGTTAAGTTCTCTTCAACAAATCTTCTAAAAGTTTTCTTAGCAATATCTGCCGAAATTCTTTTAGCAAAGAGTAAAGAAGCTAAAAACCACTTAAACCGGTCTTCAGCAGCAGATAAATTCAATCCAAGCTCTTCAGAATAACTTGACAATTTTTCAAGTTCATCTATGAGACCCAAATCCAACCCCCTTTAACCAAAATAACATTCAATTAACGTCAACATACAATTTAAAGAGTTACTCTGTCAAAGCTGCAAGACTTCGGCGATCATAATTTAAAATGGTTTCTAAGTATCTAAAGGTTTCTAAAATTTGAAGCTTCGAAAAATACTACTCTTAAGTGGACAATAAGACTTATTAGTCGGGAGAAAGAAAGATTAGCCATTATTCAACCGGAAGTATCTTTACGGAGCCCTACGTTCTGCCTATGAATGGAAAGTTCATAAAAAATGAAAACAGCTTTTAAAATAGACCACTGGCTAGAAATGTCCTCCTAAACTCTCCTAAAACATTATGTAAGATATAGGTGCATGAAATTGCCTTTGTTGCCCCATCTTAACAAACAGCATCGATTAACCGAAAGAAATAAACATCATCTTGTTTTCCACGTTCCCCGATATATCTTTTAGTTTTGTTAATGCTTCACAAGTAAATCGTAGCAAGAAGATTTTCGTTTTAGGATTAACTAAAATCAGCAAAATACAGATTTTTAATAAATAAGCATGATATTGGTAATATTGCAAAATTAGAAATCTAAAAAATTGATATGCAATGTGTTTTGAGCTAAAATCAGCCAAAAACTAAAGTTGGTGGTATATATGAAATGTGCTTATTGCAAAGTTCTAGCATGTGGTGAAAGAAAACCAAAGGACCTAAAGGTTGCCCGATGCGTGAGTACATGGATATAATTGAGGAAGCTCGTCGAGAATATGAGAAAACCCCTATAAGGAAGCTTGCCTCAAGTGCGAGGATTGTTGAAGCAAGTGGCTACATTGAATGGCCTCGATTAAGGGAAATTATAGAGTTCGCACGTCTTATGCAATATAAAAAGCTTAGTATCGCCTTCTGCATAGGTTTACAGGAAGAAGCAGCAATAGTATCCAAGATCCTTGAAAAAGCAAGATTCAAAGTCCATTCAATAAACTGTAAAGTTGGAGCAATCCCAAAAGAAGATGTTGGCGTTCCAAAAGAATATCAAGGAACTTCAAAAACTGGTTATGAAATCGGTTATGTAACGTGTAATCCAATAGGCCAAGAATATCTTCTCGTTCAGGTTGGTACAGACTTAATATAGCCCTAGGGCTTTGTGTAGGTCACGACTCGCTTTTCTTCAAATATTCGAAGGTACCCGTCACGGTTCTTGCAGCAAAGGACAGAATCAGCGGCTATAACCCGCTAGGTTTTATAAAGACATATTACGGAAGAAAATACTTTCAAAAGCTACTCTCCGAATAAAATGCAAGATAATTCATTATTTTGTCTTCAAATTTTACAGAAAACTAATATTTTGTCAAACAATTACTAAACCATTGCTTATTTAACTTAACGAGCAAAGAAAATCTTCTTTAAGTTAACATGTCAAAAACAAAAAACATATTTACTTTTAACACCATATTCTTGCCCTATGTCTTATATTTCGACGTTTCTTTCTTTATTTAGTTTAACCGAAACCATTATATAGTATAAGACCTTTAACGGCTTTATCGGGGTTTTTAAAATGAGAAAGGTTGCTGTTATAGGAGTAGGAAACTCTAAATTCGGCAATAGACAAGATGTAAACGTCACCGAGCTTGCTTTTGAAGCAGTAAAGCCAGCCATGGAGGACGCAGGTATAACGCCAAAAGACATAGAATTTGTAGCAGTTGGATCAGCAGGAGCCGGAGCATGGTATGAAGAAGCACTACCTGCAGTTATCACTGCCGAATACTGTGGATTGACCGGTGCAGGGCTAGTTCGATGCGAAGCCGCCTGTGCATCCGGCAGTGCAGCTGTCTTCACAGTTTACTCAGCTATAGCAAGCGGACAAATTGAGATAGGCATGGCTATTGGCCTCGAAAAAATGAGAGAAGTAGACACACCTACAGTCGTTGAATTTATTGGAAGAGCTGGATACTACCTTTGGGAGTTCCACAACTTTGGAATGACCTTCCCAGCATACTATGCGATGCATGCAACTGCGCACATGGCAAAATACGGGACAACGGAGGAAGATCTAGCACTTGTAGCAGTTAAAAACCATAAATATGCTGCAATGAATCCAGTAGCACATTTCCAAAAGGAAATAACTATTGATGAAGCCTTATCATCGTATCCAGTAGCTTGGCCACTTAAACTCTATGACTGTTGCCCAGTAACCGATGGAGCAGCCGCAGTAATCCTTGCTTCAGAAGAAAAAGTAAAGGAACTGAAAATAGATACGCCTGTTTGGATTGAGGGAATAGGGTATTCGTCTGGTACAGGTAACTTAAGCAGAAGAGATACCTACGTGGGACTCAAATCATCTGTTATTGCAGCCCAAAAAGCATATAAAAAAGCTGGTGTTGGTCCTGAAGACATCGAGGTCGCCACGGTGCACGACTGTTTCACTATTGCCGAGATAATGGCCTATGAAGACCTTGGCTTCTGCAAGAAAGGAGAAGGACCAAAACTTTTAAGGGAAGGTCAGACCGAGATCGGCGGAAAAATACCTGTAAACGTTGATGGAGGATTAAAAGCCAAAGGCCATCCAATTGGTGCAACTGGCTGTTCAATGATATATGAATTAACAAAGCAGCTTAGGGAAGAGGCGGAAAAAAGACAGAGACAAGTTCCATTAAAGAACTATATAGCTCTAGCTCATAATGTTGGTGGGACTGGCCACTACTGTTATGTAACAATATTAAGAAGGTGATAAGTATGGGAGTAGGCTTACCTACAATTAAGTCAAGAAAATTGGTTATCGTGAACTACATACCAATAAGTAAAACCCAAAAGTTCTGGGAAGGGCTAAAAGAAGGCAAAATATACACAACCAAATGTAAAAAGTGCGGCACCATATTCTTTCCACCGGCTGCAGACTGTTCAAAATGCTACTCCTCAGATATGGAATGGATTGAACTGAGCAATGAAGCAGAAATCGAAGCATTTACCCATGTCCTAGTCAGACCTGCTGCGTTTCAACACCATGAACCCTACACAGTTGTCATTGGACGGTTAAAAGAAGGTGTAAAGGTATTAGCTTGGCTTACCGGTGTAAAATTATCGGAAATTAAGGTAGGGATGAAAGTTAAACTCGTTGCAAAGGTAACACCGGAAGGGGAGCCAACGTATGAGTTTCAGCCAATATAAGCCAAAACGCATTAATATTTTAAAAGTTCAATAAAAGCCTTATTAGATAATATTACTGCTACATTTAGAAAATTATCTTTTGAAATAAAAAATATCTGAAGGAACAAAAAAACTTTTAATAATACTAGACACATGTTATGAAGAGGGGAGAAAAATGGAAAAACTCCAAAAAATGGCTGTAATAGGTTCTGGCGTAATGGGCCACGGAATATCCCAGGTATTGGCTATGTCTGGATACGAGGTCACCATGATAGACATAAGCGATGAAATTCTAAAGAAAGCAATGGAAAAAATCAAATGGAGTTTACAGAAATTTGCTGAAAAACGTAGAATCAAACCAGAAGACGTAGAAACAATTCTATCAAGAATAAAAACAACAACAAGCGTTGAGGAAGGAGTAAAAGATGCTGACTTTGTCATCGAAGCAGTGCCAGAGAAAATGGACCTCAAAAAGGAAGTTTTCTCAAAAGCTGACAAAGCAGCGCCAAAACATGCAATCCTAGCTACAAACACCTCAAGTTTAAGCATAACTGAAATTTCTGAGGCAACAGAAAGACCAGATAAAGTAGTAGGTATGCACTTCTTCAATCCACCGCAATTAATGCCCCTAGTTGAAGTGATCAAAGGTGAACATACTAGTGATGAAACAGTAAATATAACAGTTGAATTAGCAAAGAAACTCGGCAAAACGCCAGTAGTCTGCAGGAAAGACACAAGAGGGTTCATAGTCAACAGAATTTTGGGGGCAGTATTTAATGAAGCCTTCTGGGCAGTATATAACAAGGAAGCAACAATGGAAGAAGTTGATTCAGCAGTAAAATACAAGGCAGGGTTCCCCATGGGAATATTTGAACTAGCAGACTATGTAGGACTCGATGTACTCTACTACGTTTCAAAAGTAATGGAAGAAGCTTTCGGTGACATGGCAAAGTCATGCCCCATAGTTGAACCACTCGTAAAAGAGGGAAAACTCGGTCAAAAAACAGGCCAAGGATTTTACGATTGGAGCAAAGGTAGACCAAGAATACCCTTCCACCTTGCAGATAACTTCGATATCATGAGAATTTATGCAGTAGCTGTCAACGAAGCTGCCCGCCTAATATATGATGACGTTGCAGACCCAGAAGACATCGATACAGCCATGAAATTCGGTACAGGATGGCCTTCTGGTCCATGCGAAATTGCAGACAGAGAAGGAATTGACGTTATAGTCAACAAGTTAAAAGAACTCTATGAAAAGACTGGTGAAGCAAGATATAAACCATGCCCACTACTAGAAGAATATGTTAGCAAGAACTGGCTTGGAAGAAAAACTGGTAGGGGGTTCTACAAATATGAGTGAGAAAAAATATGAAAACATCTTATACAAAAAGGAAGACGGAATAGCTTGGATAACGCTAAATCGACCACACAGACTCAACACTTTCACAGCGGAGATGATACTAGAACTTGGAAAAGCCCTAGATGAAGCCGAGCAAGATAAAGAGGTAAGATGTATCGTTATTACTGGAGCAGGTGATAGAGCATTCAGTGCAGGAGCCGATGTAACAGCATTTGCAGGATTAAAGCCAGCAACGACCGCTGTGGAAGCTTCAATGAGAGGACAAGAGGTTATCGAAAAAATTGAAAAACTTTCTAAACCGGTCATAGCCGCGATCAATGGGTACTGCCTTGGTGGAGGATTAGAACTGGCAATGGCATGCGACTTTAGAATAGCCGCAGAGCACGCCGAACTTGGAAACCCAGAAATAAAACTCGGGCTAATACCTGGTTGGGGAGGAACTCAAAGACTTGTAAGACTCGTTGGACTTGCAAAGGCAAAAGAACTTGTAATGCTTGGCGACAGAATAACAGCTGAAGAAGCTCTAAAAATTGGATTGGTTAACAAAGTTGTACCCTACGACAAACTTGAAGAGGAAACAAAGAAGTTTGCAGAAAAACTAGTTAAAGGCCCGCCAATTGCATTAAAGTATGCAAAACTCGCATTGAACTTCGGATCTCAAGTGCCCCTAAATATAGGGTTAAAACTTGAATCTAGTGTATTCGGTCTACTATTCTCTACAAAGGACCTAATTGAAGGTGTAACAGCATTTATGTCAAAGAAAGAACCAGAGTTCAAAGGAGAATAAATAACCTATTATTTCTTTTTATTTTAAGAGAAGAAAAAATTTAAGGTTTTAATCTTCTGTTTTCTTGTTATTCGGTTGCAACTCTATCTAGCACTGATTTTAGCTTCATAGCGTCTTCGAGAGATCCTTCAATTCTTAATTGTCCCGACATGTAAGCTGCAACTGAATCTAGTTCTCCCTTTAATATTTGTTCCCATACAGCTGAATCAGCCGTTAAAACTAGGGACGGATTTTCGTGTTGGCCTTTTACAACATTGAAGGTTCCTTCTTTTACCTCAATGTAGCAGGGTTCTCCATCAGTGACCGCTATTTGGAAAACCTTTTCGAAGCCAGCAAACTCGTCTTTTAGTTCTTCGATTTTAGCGGCTTTTTCTTCGAAAAGACTCTTAAGCATTTCGTATACGCCCATACTTACACACTCCCTTTCCTTATCTTACTATCGAAAGAACTTGCATAAAAAACTTCTGATATAGACTTTAGAAACCATTCAATGATGGTTTAATCATGTTGCTTTCTTCTTTGATAAAAACTGTAAATCTTCGACAATGCGTTGGCAGCCCTAGTTATGGATGTAAATACAGGAATTTTAGCTTTCAGGAAACTCCTTTTACTTTTTAACCACGCATTTTCACAGAAAGTTAGGGGAAGCACTATTAGGAAAGGCTTGCCCGCAACTAAGTATTCACGGCCAGCATCAATAACAATTTTAATCATTTTTTCAACAATGCCATGTTCACCAAAACTTTCCCTTAAAGTTAGATAATGAACTTGAAAGTCAAAAATAAGAGCATCCACATAATCCATAACCTCTCTCAGAGCAAATTCTACAGCATCAAAATTAAAAAAGGAACTAGCCAAATCAATAGGGTTCTTAACACTTACACCTACCGGCTGAATTACACTATGAATTTTCTCCTGAACCTTTCGAGGAAGTTCAGGAACATTAAAACCAAATCGTGCAGCCACGTCTGTACAAACCACGCTAGAACCACCACTAATCGAAACAATACCTAAATCCTTGCCTTTAGGTGGTGGAAGAAAAGAAAAGCCGCAAAGAACATCAATCATCTCCTCCAAACTCTGAACAGTCACCGCATTAGCCTGCTTAAGGGCACTTTCCCATATTTTGGCAGAACCAGCTAAAGCCCCAGTGTGCGACGCAACTGCTCTAGAACCAAGTTCAGTAACTCCACCTTTCCAAACAACGACAGGCTTTTCCTTTGTTGTTTTCTTTAAAACAGATAGAAGCTTACTACCATTCTTTACGCCTTCGATATAGAGGCCGATTACCTTTGTTTCCTCGTCCCACCGAAGATATTCTAAGAGATCGGGGCTATCGAAATCAGCAGCATTACCATAAGAAAAAACTTTAGAAAATTTCAGCCCCCAAACAGATCCGCAAATAATAATTCCAATCGCATTTCCACCACTTTGAGAAATAAAACCAACACTGCCGTTTTCTTTGGGTAGATCTGGTCTAAAACTTAAACCTTGTTTAGGAAAGTATACACCCATGCAATTTGGGCCAAAAACCCTAATTCCAACTTTCTTAGCGACTTCAGCAACCATTTTTTCTAATAAAACTCCTTCTTTTGTACCCGTTTCGGAAAACCCGGAAGAGAAAATCGTAGCTAGTTTTACACCTTTTTTAGCGCAATCTTTCAGAACCTTTGGAACTATTGGAGCTGGAACAGCGATTATAGCGAAATCAACTTCTTGAGGGACATCTAAAATACTTGGATAACATTTAAGACCCAAAATCTCTTTCTCCTTAGGGTTCACTGGGAAGATTTCACCTGGAAAACCATATTCTAAAAACGATCTGACCCAGTAAAATCTCCTCGTCCGAGAAGCTCCAATGATTGCAACAGATTTAGGTCTTAATAAATTATCGAAGCTTACAGGGTCAAACACCATAGTTCCCTCAACATCGTTTGTTTTACTATGTGTGAAATTTTGGGTTAAGCTAAACTGGTGAAATCAATTACAACAATCAAAGCTGAACAATTATAAATACTTAGCTTCACACGACGCACTAACTTGAATTTTAAGGCTATATAAGGGATAGGTATTTAAATGTGGTTAACTCTGCAAAAATTGTTTAACAGCAAGAACAAAACGATAACTACATAGTTCCTCAACCTATAGCGATAAAAACTAAGAAATTTGTTGAGGAAAACTAAATTTTGGTTAATAAATTAAGGATAATTTCTTTTAGCAAGTCAAGAATAATAACAGCAGCCGTCAAAAACGATAAAATCGATATCGCCCTAAGTATGTAAAATTTTGCAACTCTTTTTTCATAATATCTTCTTGGTCCAATATTAAGAAGAATAGGAGCAAGAAGAGAACCGATCAAAAGACCAAGAACGTTTTCAAGAGTAAGCAAAAGAGATCCAAGAAATATCTGAAGATTAAACATCCCAATAGCTATACCAACAACTACGGAAGGAGGTAACACCGCGGCAGCTATAGCTATTCCAGCTAAAACTTCTGGTATATCCATCGCCATAGCCATAATCGCCGCAAATCCAAGTAAAATTGCCATAATAACATAAATTAAGCTTGGCTCGCTTCTTAACATTATTTCAGACCCAAGTTTAATTTTCTGAGGGAAAATAAATCGCAATAAGAAGGTAAGCAAAGCTGAGAAAGATATTACTACCGCAACAAAGGATAATAATTCAAGTAGAGCCTTTAAAGAATCCCTTATTTTTCCAAGAGCCGAATTAATTGAAAAACTGTATATTGGTCCCAACATTGGTGAAAGCAACATAGCACCAATTATAATCGCTATATTATTTAGAAAGAGGCCTATAAGCGCTATCAGTCCAGCGACCACGGTAAGAGTGAGTTTTGGAACATCTACTTTCGTATATTTTTTAGCTTCCGATAAAAGTTTTTCTATCGGAATTTGAGGCTTTACCTTAGTATCCCTATTTAGTTTCTCCCTTATTCGGTCAAATTTCGTCGATATACCAGCTTCAATATTGGATACTATCATAATGTTCTTAGAAAACCTAAAATCTATGTTTTCCATCAATTCTTGAATTAACTCATTAAGAATTTCATCTGGGACAAGCAAATCAACATGATATATTTTGCTTCCGTCAGATTCCATTTCTTCAACAAACTTTGGCAAATCCTTTGATTCAATAATCTTTATTGCTTTTTTGAAGCTCCTTTCCAACAGATACAATTCCAGTTTCTTCATAATTCCCACCTTTCTGCGAAAAATTTGACAAAAGTTAGCGAACCCATGTGGCCAAGGGGAATTTAGAGACAGCAGCTGGCGGCAAAAGTAAGCTACACAGACTAATGGCAATTTCCATTCTGGACGTCTCTTGCAGATATTTCATTCATATATAGATTTCTTCTAGACTTTTGAGTAAGTTATCTTGCCATGTACCGTTTTAAGTATTTCGATTCTAAAAAAGAAAAAACTCAACTCAACTAAAAAAGAAAAAACATCATTAACACTTAAAATAAGCATGACGAAACAAATAGCAGTAAAAGCATGAAAATCCTATGATTTACAGCCTAAATACATTATAAATTCGGTTATACGTGGCGTCGTAGAACTTAGCCCTACGTCGCTAAAAATAAAAGTATTAAAAATAAAAGTGTCGTTGCATTACCCAGATGTCTCGCCTACAGCTACGATTCCGCCTGTGGACGAATCTTCAATCATTGCAGCGACATGGATAACTTCGCGAATGTTATGTTCGGTTACAATCAAGGTTTCACCCTTGCTGACAGTACCAAAAATATCTAGCAGTACTAAAAATTAGTATACAAACTGTTAACGGAGATGGAAGACAAAATTACATGGATTACATCTAGGGAAACCTAAAAACAAGCAAGCCGCTTATAATGATCGGAGAAATCTTAGGATTTTAAACAGATATTACAATTAGCTTACAGAGCACCAAATACCTATATTTTAATGCAGTAATTCTCGCAGCACTATATGGAATTGTTTCATATTACTCAAAATAAAACTCCATTTATTTTAATGGTAATTCCTTATAGGTTGCCTTTAACGCAAACCGTAGTCCTAGCTTTCTCTCGGATCATAACATTTCTAGCTTCTGAGTTCCTATCTAGAGGAATTTAAAAAACCTGAAAATGAAAATAACCTCCTAATAGGTGTAATTTTTCCATTAATTCCCCCATGATAAGCATGTTAACGAACATTCTAGTTAGAATCCTTAGTGCCAAGAAAATCCCCCAGGAAAAGTTTGATTACATCAACTTTTTTCATTTCATCAGAACTATGGGCATTATGGATATTAACATATGCAATAGGCTTAGCAAAAGACCTAAAACCCACCAAAGCGGCATTAATATCCCTAATAATGGGATATACAAACTTAGTATTACTGCATTTTCAAAAATAAAGAACTAAAATCCCCAAAACCACTATAAAAAATAAAAATTCTTCTTCAAAAAGTGACAAATAAAAATAAAAAATTTAGATTTAAGTTCTGCGTCTTAAAATGATATACACTACCATTGCCCCGATAAAAAGCCCTGAAGGACCAGCAACAAGAAGACCAAAGTTCCTTCCAGCATTATATCCCTTACTACTTCCCGCTTGGTATCCTTCCTCGAAGCCAGTTGAATTCCCTTCATTAAAACCTGTTTCATTCCCAGCCTCAAATCCCGCTTGGTATCCTTCCTCGAAGCCAACCTCATAAGGCTTAATAAACGAAACCTCAAAGCTCACCGTGCCCTCCCCTTCAAATATAAGGTACACCGTAGCATTTCTATCAGCAATGAAGTAGTATGAAACATTGTCGTAAGTCTGAGGAACTATAGTGGTTGCATACATACCGTACGGACCTCTGAATGGACAGTTCCCTTCACTATCAATAATAGTAATTTTTCCAGAAGTTAGATCGTATCCGTATTCGGGTTTAACAGTTATCACATAGGTGTAGTTTTCAATGATATCAAACTGGTAAACTTTAAAACTTTCCAGCGATACCTTTTCAACGGTTCCAAAGCTGTAAATAGCTGGTTTAGCTTCATCAACGCTTAATGCAACCCTCGAAGTACCGTTAACCTCAGAACCAAAATACTCAGTTACAGTCACAAGGATATACACTGGACTATCAAAGACAGAGGGACATTGAAGAACAGCAGAGGTATTTACAGCTTCCGCATAGGGGCCATAATAATAATAGTAGTAAGAATACCATAAGTACCAGTTCTCAATGCTAGATGGAAGCACTACTATCTCCACGTAACCACGTCTTACGTATTCCAGAGGTGTTGCATTGATTGTATAAACGGAACCACATTCAGTATCTAGTTTAAACACCCTGTAAACAGGTCCGACAGTGGTATTAGTGTTAAAAGTAATAGTACTGCCTGGAGTGATAGTTTCAACATCTCCAGTAACATTTAACGATAGTTTTACAGTTACATTTTCCGAAGGAGTCAGAGAATATCCACTCCAATCATACTCTGGCTCCACATAAACATAGAGAAAAACTAGACCCGCCGATGTAAATAAAGGCTCTGTTTGTAAAAGAGTTTCCGGCGTACCGTTTCCGTAAAATAGTCTTTCGCCAAATATGAAAGAGATAGGTTCTTTGAAATAAGTAGACCCCGTCAAATACCAACCATAAAACAAACCATAATAGAATGGTAGAGATATTTCGACCACGTTTTTCCAATCTGTCTTCTCCTCGTAACTCATGTTTTCAGCAGGGTAATTTACCGTCAAATAAGTTACCGTCGAGCTAGGCCAGTAACCGTACTGCCATAAGCCAACAGGCTGCACATATGCTTGTACACTTACATTTCCGCCATCTGTTACGGAGATAGAAAGTTCGTGATATTTATCTGGAGATAGTTGAACAACAGCGAACTGAGGTTGAAGATTTGATAAATTAAATTCTAAGAATGTTGAGGCTTCCCCGCTAAGTACTGGAGCATCAATTTTTTCAACCGTAATATTTAGTAGAACATAACTTGCATTAAGAGCTTTGAATTTGCTGCTTGTAACACTAAAATAGTAGGTCTCTGGAAACAAGTAAAGTGTTCTTCCACTAGTGAGGTTAAGTATTCCAGCATCAGGAGGATAAATCCGAGAACCTAGAGAAAATTCAACATAGTACCCCATGTAGTAGTGGACACCATGTTCTTTGTCAAATAGAAGTATGCTGCTAAACGGTTCAATATTTATTGAGTATGAAAACCATTCCAAAGATGAGTACACATCAGTAATATAACTATATACGTAAAACCATGTTTCCTGCGAGTCACCAAATATATTCACTATTTTTAATTCTGCATCGTATACGTGAACACCGTCTGAACCATTGTATACTAATGTTAGATTGTTTTCCCCATTTAGCACAACGTAACTTGGATCCACATCTAAAGTAAAGTACGAGTCTTCTGTAATCGTGCCTATACTAAAGTTATTTAGATACACTGTCAAATTTTCGTTAGGATCAATCCAATCAGTATCTATTGTTAAAGTAGCACTTTCTATAAGTTTTGAAGGGTCTGATATGTTGTAATGAAGCTGCGCATTTAAGGTTATATTGTAAACCCCTGCTTCCTCAACATCAAATCTATATATTTTGGTTTCTTCCTCTTCTGTCCAGTTAAAAGAGTTTAAACCCATGCTAAGCATTTCAAAGTCCCTTAGAGAAGTCTGTTTTTCAATTGTAAACTCCACTTCTACGGTTTCTTCCCCGTAGAGTGACCAGTACATGTCGATCATGAGCGTCCCCGTATTAATAAAGACGTATACTCTGTACATTGAATCCGTTTCTCCAGGGTACTCCATGTAAAAACTTTCATAATCTATCTCATCTTTAGTGCTTATGTTTCTGTCACAGAACGGCGAATAGACTTTGCCCGAAGAATAAATGGAGCACCAACCGTCAACCCAGCTTCCTCTTGTTAAATTTGCTGTCATGTTTAAGAAGTAGACACCCGGATCTGTTATCTCCAAAACATAATACTCTTCCCGGTAAGTTGCATTGAATGTTGCAGTTACTGTTTGATTTAGTGAAACTTCCATCAACTTTATATCCTCTACACCTTCGTTAGGTAGTGAAGAAAACGTATATGCGTTCTTCGCCACGAAAATGCCGGTTAGAAACAGTAGAACTAGGATTATTGGATAACACTTCTTGTTATCCAACTGCCTTCCTCCTACCAAAACTTTTATTGTACGTTAATATTTTGAAAAAAGGGTTATATTTATACTTTTCTTCTCTTTTGGTCTATCTCGTTAATATTATAATATTACTATACACTATGACTCATTCTTGTATGTGTGTTGTTGTTTTATCAGCTTCAGATATCCGTATTAGCATATAGAAACACGGTTATGGTATTTTTACTTCAAAATAGGATTGCGAAGTATCTACGGGAACCGTTAAAGAGTCTGAGAAAGACTTAAATTCTGTATAGTAACACTTTTTTTAAATTTGGTAATACTGGAGAGCGGCATCCTATGGTTAGAATAACTATGGTTGGCTACCAATTTAGGCCTTCTCTTTTAGAAGCTGTCAAAAAGGTGAATAAGGTTACAAATAATGCTCTTAATTTCAAATTCTATAACACATATGACATTGATAAAGAACTAATTGATTTAGATCTCTTCGTTAAGGACCTCCGAGATTCTGATATAGTACTTATAGATGTTAGAGGCGGAGACACGTCAAGCAAGCTGATAGTTGACACCCTTAAAGATCTTCAAAACACGGTAGTTGTGTTTGTCGGCGGGTCTTCGGAAATAATTAATTTAACAAGAATGGGAAGCTTCTCCATACGAAAATTTTCTTCTCTAAGGGAAAAGCCGATACTTAGGAGGTTTATTAAGAAAAGTGAAATGGATTACGGTAAACTGTTAAAAATGCGGGAAAGATTTGAAAAAATTGGATCCAAGTTTCCCGTAGGCATATTCAAACATGCTAGGAACTACGCTCTACTCCTTAAATACTATGAAAATCCATGTGTGGAAAACTATTATGGAATGTTTCTTTTACTTTTAAAAGAATATGGAAAAGTTAAAATCGATGTTGAAATCCCGAAACCAAAAGTTTTGCCCAGCATGGGAATACAAAACTTTGAAACCGAAGAAATTTTTGAAGATCTTGACGAATATTTACGTCAATATAGGTTTAAAGATAGACCTTTAATTGGAATACTTTTTTACGGCGGATACCATTACGATCAATCTTATCCCGCTGCAAAACTTCTTGCAGAAAAACTTGAAAAACTAGGATACGGAGTAATACCCGTATTTTGTTCAGATCTCAGATACTACCTTGCCATTGAAAAATTCTTCTTCAAAAACGGAAAACCAATAATAGAGGCTTTAGCAGACCTCCTATGGTTCAGATTTGCTGGAGGCCCCATTGGAGGAGACCACAAAATAACCCTCGAACTACTATCTAAACTCAATGTACCCATATTGCATGGAATCCACCTATCTTCTAGAACCATCGATGAATGGAAGAATTCAAAAGACGGAATACCGCCTATCGAAACAGTTACAACCGTCATTTTACCTGAGCTTGACGGTAGAAACGAGCCCATAGTGACCCACGCCACCAAACACCGTTTTATGAACGGTTTAAAAATTGAGGAATACGTTGCAATCGAAGACCGCATAGAGAAAATGGCAAAAAAGCTTGCTAAATGGGTGAAACTCAGAAAAAAGAAGAACAGCGAGAAGAAAATAGCGATAATCCTGTACAACTATCCACCTGGGGAAGAAAACCTCGGGAAAGTCGCCTACTTGGATGCCTTTGAAAGTTTAGCCAAGCTTCTAAGGGCAATGAAAGAAAGAGGATACAAAATCACGTCTACACCCACAGGTAAAGAACTAAAAGACATGCTTATCTCAAACGGCATTGTTAACTCCGGTGAATGGGTGTTAACCGCCGAAAACGTGGAGAAAATTCCAAAAATTGCTGTGGAAAAATATACCGTGTGGCTTAAAAGCACACCTAACAACGCAGTAAATAAAGTAGTTAAAGAGTGGGGGCCTCCACCTGGTCAAATAATGACCTATGAAAATTCAATTTTGATTCCTGGAATCGTACTTGGAAACGTTTTCATTGGACTCCAACCTTCTAGAGGTGTACATGAAGACCCCACAAAAATATATCATGATAAGGATTTACCACCGCATCACCAATACATTGCTTTTTACAAGTGGATTAAACACGAGTTTAAAGCTGATGCAATTATTCACCTCGGAACACATGGAACATTAGAGTTCTTACCAGGTAAAGAAGTCGGCTTATCAAATGAATGTTTCCCAGATATTCTTATAGATGATCTTCCAAACATCTACATTTACCACGCTGTTAACTCCTCTGAGTCTTCTATTGCAAAAAGAAGAAGCTATGCGGTAATAGTTAACCATGCAAGTCCCCCCTTTACCATCAGCGAGTTACACGGCGACTTTCATGAAATTGAACGTTTAATCATGGAGTATTTTGACATTAAACAATATGATGAGGATAAAGCTGAAAAAACAGCGGAAAAAATAGTGAAGAAAGCTAAAAAATACAATTTAGGGGAAACCGTCGAAGAAATTTACGATAGAATTCAAGAATACAAGCGTTCACTTATTCCCAAAGGACTTCACATACTTGGAAACATATTATCATCAAACAATATTTTAGATTACTTGGTCTTCCTAGCAAGATACGATAGAGGGAAAATCAAAAGCATCCACAGAATCCTTAGTGAAGCCCGTGGACTAAACTATGATGAAATTTTAGCAAAACCACACAAAAGAGCCTCCAATGGAAAGCTGCATTCGGAAATTCTATCCGAAATTGAAAAAGAAGTCAAAGAGATCATAAAAAGATGTGTGATTGAAAATAACCCAGTAAACATTCTAGACTTAAAAGTTAATAGAAGAGAGCTAGAAGAAACAATAAGCTTTCTGCGAGGAATTTATGAGAGAATTTTAAAATCCGACGAAATAAACTCTGTTTTAAACGCGTTAGAAGGAAAATTTATCCAACCGGGTCCAGGTGGAGACTTCATTAGAACCCCTGAAATTTTCCCAACAGGGAGAAACACCTACCAACTCGATCCAACTAATATACCAACTGAAATCGCCATGGAACGAGGAGAAAAAATAGCAGAAGAATACTTAGAGAAATTTTACAAGAAACACGGCAGATATCCTAAAACAGTAAGCGTCGTTCTCTGGGCTTTTGAAACCATGAAAACAGGAGGAGAAACAATAGCTGCAATATTCAGACTTCTAGGAGTAAAACCAATATGGAAAAGCATCTACATAAGAGACCTCGAGATAATACCGCTTTCACAGCTAAACAGACCTAGAATAGACGTAGTTGTAACAATTTGCGGAATCTTTAGAGACACATTTTACAACATTGTTGAACTCCTCGACAAAGCTTTTAGAAAAGTAGCCAGTCTCGACGAACCACCAGAATTAAACTACATAAAAGCGAACGTAATGGAAGCATCAAAGAAATACGGCGAAACATCCCTATTCAGAATCTTCGGACCGCCGGAAGGACAATATGCTACAAGCCTAACATCTCTAATTGAAAGCTCCGAGTGGAAAAGCGAGGCAGACTTGATTCAAGCCTATTTAGAGAGCATGAAATTCGCATATGGAGAAAAAAGTAGAAACGTTGAGGCAAAAGAACTATTCAACTTCATGCTTTCCAGCGTAGATGTGGTCACACAGATCAGAGACACCGTAGAATACGAAATCACCGACTTAGACCATTACTATGAATTCCTCGGCGGATTAACTAAAACTGTTGAAAAAACCAAGGGCAGTAAACCTTTAGTTCTCGTTGCAGACACAACAAGGGAAAAAATTAAAGTTGAAAACGCGGAGGACGCAGTGAAAAGAGGAGTGGTAACCCGAATTATTAATCCTAAATGGTTAGACTCTATGCTTGACCACGGCTATAACGGCGCAACGAAAATCGCGGATAGAGTTGAATACATGCTCGGCTTAGCTGCAACACTTGGCGGAATTCAAGACTGGATGTGGAACAAAGTAGCAGAAAACATAGTATTCAACAAAGAGAGATCAGAAAAAATTAAGAAGGAAAATCCATGGGCTCTTCGAAAAGTTATAAGCAGATTACTCGAAGCCGAGAAAAGAGGCTATTGGAAAGCTGATAAAGAAACTTTAGAAAAACTAGAGGAAGAATACCTTCGACTGGAAGATATTCTCGAAGAAAGCACATATGTTAAGGGTGGAGGATGATCGAGTTGCCGCACCATATTCGTTTCGTGTTTCCATTTTCGGCCATAGTCGGCCAGGAAAAAATGAAAAAAGCGTTGTTACTTAATGCTATTAATCCTAGGATTGGCGGTGTTCTAATTCGTGGGCAAAAGGGCACAGGAAAATCTACAGCGGTCAGAGCCTTGGCAGACCTTCTCCCAGAAATAAAGGTAGTTAATGGTTGCCCTTTCAATTGTAATCCAGACAACCCGCTTGAGATGTGCGACATATGTTATGAGCGATATGAAAGAGGTGAAAAGCTGCCATTTATAAGAAGAAAAGTGAGGATCGTAAATTTACCGTTAAACGCCACCGTAGACAGGGTTGCCGGAACACTAGACATAAAAAGAGCGATAAAAGAAGGAATAAAAGCTCTTGAACCAGGACTGTTAGCAGAAGCAAACCGAGGCATCCTATATATTGACGAAGTCAACCTTTTGGATGATTATGTAGCAGATATACTACTTGATGCAGCTGCCAGCGGCGTAAACATTGTTGAACGAGAAGGCATATCTGTATCGCATCCTGCACGCTTCATATTAATAGGTACCATGAACCCTGAAGAAGGCGAACTAAGACCCCAACTACTTGATAGATTTGGGCTTCAAGTTGAAGTCCAACCAATAACCGACCCAAAACTACAAGTGGAAATCGTTAGAAGAGTTGAAGAATTTGAAACAGATCCTCTCAACTTTATTAAAAAATTTGAAAAAGAACAAAAAGAACTGAAAAGCAGAATAGCAAAAGCACGTCAACTTCTTCCAAACGTTCAAATAAGCGATACACTTCTCCATAACATAGCAGAAATATGTGCTCAATTCGCTGTCAGCAATAGAGCTATAATTGTCATTACAAAAACAGCTAAAACAATAGCCGCTTTCAACGGAAGAACAAAGGTAACTAAGAAAGATGTGCTGGAAGCAATGGAACTTGCATTACCCCATAGAATGCGAAAACATCCCTTCGAAAAACCGCAGCTAACACGGGAAGAATTGCAACAAATAGCTGAAAAAATAGAGGATGAAGAAGAAAATAATGTTCAAAAAGAAACAGAGAAAACACTAAACAAGGAAAGTATCTCATCAAGAGAACAGGTTTTTGATATTGGTGACCCAAGACCAGTTGATATCAAAATTGAAGACAAAGTATGGAGTGTTGGCAAACTACGTAGCGGTAGAAGATTGAAAATAAAATCTTCGGAGAAAAGAGGTATATATATTTCAAGTACGTTACCAAAGGGTAAACCAGTGGATATTGCTCTTGACGCAACTATTCGAGCGGCTGCAATCCACTCTAAGGAAAGATCTCGCGGTGAAGATCAAGTAATTAAGATAACTGATGAAGATCTTCGAGAAAAAGTTAGACGCCGGAAAATATCTACATTAATAGTTTTAGTTGTCGATGCAAGTGGATCTATGGCAGCCCTTAAAAGAATGGAAGCTGCAAAAGGTGCAGCATTAGCTTTACTGCAAGACGCCTATATTCATAGAGATAGAGTCGCGTTTATAGCTTTCAGAGGAAACTCGGCTCAACTACTTCTTCCACCAACGAATAGTGTAGATTTAGCAGTAGAGGCGCTTGCAAAACTACCCACAGGAGGTAAAACTCCACTACCTGCTGGAATGCTTAAAGCCTTAGAGATAATTAGACTTGAAAAGCTTAAAGGAAACCATTTAAGACCACTAGTTGTTTTAATCACCGATGGAAAAGCAAATGTTCCACTAAGAGGAAACATAAGAGATGAAATAGTTGAAATCGGCCGCAAAATTAAAGAACTAGGCGCTTTAACACTAGTTGTCGACACTTCTCACAACGACTTTACTCCAAATTATATTAGCAACATAGTACAAGCAACAGAGGCAAAACATTATAAACTCCGAGATTTAACTGCTGAAAAACTTCATAACACCATAAAAGCCATCTATCAAAGAGAAACAATTAGATCGTACTTTTAATTTTGCTAAAAACTTCTAACAGACATAAACATAGATTTCTTTAATAAAGGGCTGACATAAAAAACTTATAAGGACAAATTTACTTCTTTTAATATGGAAACGATTTTACGACGTTTAACAATATTCTGGTAGGTGAATTGCATTGAGCTTATATATTTCACTTCCTCCACAGCCAGGTATAAAAATGGTATTAAAATACGCTTCTCTACTAGTTTTACTCGTATCAGTACCCATATCCTTGGGATATATTTTTATAATTACCTCAACACCTGGAAGCAACGTGGTTCTAAGCAACTTACCATGGATTATTGCTCCTATGCTTCTGTGTTACATTTTATGTGTTTTAGCTATTTCCATACTTCCCTATAAGATTAGATACGAAATACATGAAGATGGTGTTATCATTAAGGGTTTGCTGTTGCGAAAGAAAATATTTTTTAAAGAATTGAAAAACGTAAGTCTCATGAATAGTTCCGAAGTTGAACGTTCAATATCTAAGGCTATAGGCATAAATATGCCAGGATGTCTGAGATATGGTTTATTTACCACGAGTGGAGGAATGGAAAAAGTAAAAGTCTATGCCACCATGTTCGACCATAAAGCATTAATTTTAGAAACCACTGGGGGAGAGAAAATAATTATCTCTCCAAAAGATCCCGTAACCTTTAAACAGAAACTAGACATGTTCGTTAAAAGAATAATAGGTGAATGAAAATGCTAAATGGTTTGTTTTCCTTCTATTTTTTAATGTAATTTACTATGTTATTTAATGTGATTATTTTTATGTTAAGTTCATTAGCAAGGTTCGAAAC
>Ga0209410_1000147_pt1 | contig 29232 bp, 27 predicted proteins | sample Mar14436cmmetaG_FD_184135 | JGI IMG/M metagenome (GOLD analysis project Ga0209410, IMG submission 184135) | Marine hydrothermal vent microbial communities from Guaymas Basin, Gulf of California to study Microbial Dark Matter (Phase II) - Marker... ... | reverse complement strand
CCTCAACGCCTTATTCAGCTTTCTATAGAATTCGAGGCCATAGAGTTCCCCGGCTAGGGAGAATCTCGGGGGATCATGTACTATTGCATCGAATTCCTTATGGAATCCATCTATCAACCCTCTTATATCTCCAAGCCTGAAGTCTATCCTCTCATCTGAGAGCTCCCTAGACCATGGGTTCAGCCTCGCAAGCTCAACGACGTTCTCATCCACCTCGACCGTGACAACTTTGCATGCTCCCATCCTTAGGACTGCTATCGCCGTGTATCCAAGCCCCATACATGTATCCAATACCCTCTTACATCTTAGGTCTCCGCATAGCCTAACCTTCATCAAAGCATCCCTATCCGGGGTTATATCCTTGATCCTATGCATATGGATCCCATCTATCTCTAGGGTTGGTGGATGGCCCCAGCCTATGAAGACCAGCTTATAGAAGTGTCTGCCTGAGATCGAGAGCGAGATGAGCCTTCCATCAGCTACCATGAATATATCCCTCTCCCTCTTCGACGCCCTCTCCAACTCCTCCCACCTTATCAGCTGATCATCTATCATAACTCCCTCCCCTCGAATAGAGCATTCATGGAGGCTTCTGCCAAGATCTAGTGAGACCTTCACAACATCTTCACGGCCTCTGGCTTTTAGAAGCCTATCTATCGTGGGTTTGCAGAGAAGTGGTCTCTGAAGCGGTTTAAACCTCATCGATTAATCCTAAATAGGTTTGACCTAATCACCTTTTGAAGATAGCCGTGGTGAGCGTGATAGTTGCGTCGAGGATGGATGAGGTCTCGATGAAGATAGCTGAGATCCTAAGGGAGTGCTACGACTTTAAGGAAGTCGATGAAAACCTTTACAGATCTCATGGAGTGGAGCTCAGGATAATCGAGGAGAAGCATGTCTATGCGGATGGGCTTGGAGAGGATTGGAGCGCGGATCTACTCATAGTAGCTTCATCCCATCGATCTGAGGCAGGGGTCAAAGCCCTACTAACCCATCCAGTCGGGAATTGGGGGTCTAAAGCCGAGCTAGGTGGAAGTCCCAGAACACTCTCGGCGACGAGCGCAAAAGCCCTCTACACATCCATAAACTCCCTCAGGGAGGAGGCTGATAGGCTTAGGTTAACGGATTGGAGAGTAGGGTTGGAGGTAACCCACCATGGCCCGAGAACGAGCGTGCCGCTGATATTCGTCGAGGCGGGCGGGCCTCCTGATCAAATCCCGGAGAGGGGGGCTTTAGAGGCTGTAGCATCAGCTTGCTTTAGGGTTGCTGAAGAGAGGTTGAATCCGGAGCTTGTCGCGATAGGCTTTGGGGGAGGACATTATGCCCCGACCTTCACCAGACTCTCACTTGTGAAAAACATTGGATTCGGCCACATGTGTCCAAAATATGCTATGCCGATAGATGAGGAGATGGTTAGGCAGGCTTTCGAGAAGACCGTCGAGAGACCGAGGCTCGCAGTCCTAGACTGGAAGGGGTTGAAGTCCGATCATAGGAAGATGTTGTTGGGAATCTTCGACAAGCTTGGAGTTGAGTGGATGAAGGTGAGGTGATCAGAATATCGATTTAATCTTTGAGGACAGCTCCTCATCTTTCTCCAACTCATCTCTCGAAAACTCTACTATCTTCGGGATCGTCAACCCCCTAGACTCTAGCTCGACTCTAAGCTTGCTCAGCCATATCCCCCCATCCTCTAGACAATCTATCGTTATCAAGGCTACGGCATATCCCCTCTTCTGATACTCCTCTATCATATCGGCGGCGATCTCGATCCAGTCTGAGATCTGATCCTTGGGTAGATCGATGGCTGGAAGCTTCACTATACCGTATCCAGCATTCTTGATCTCCTCATAGATCTTCAAGGTTTTGGGAATATCTGGATAGTTCTCGGGATTGATCACGTAGTCGGGCGCGAAGACAACCTTATAGCTTCTAGAATCTCTGAGCGACAAAGCCTATCCCCCCAGCTCAGCCTCAAGCATCTTCAGCGACTCCTTGAGATCGAAGCCCGGTAGATCCATCGCTAACCCGATGACCTTGAACCGCTTAATCCCCCTCCTCTCAACCTCCTTGAGAAGCTCCTCCATCCAAACACCCATCCCCTCAACCACCTGATACTGCTCGGCGGATGCTTTAGGCTCCCCACCCCAATACGGGTTCTTCCCAGTCAGGTTTACCCCGCATGATGGGCTTCCATCAACCCCTATCAAGACGATGGCGAGGCCGCGTCTGAGATAATATTCCATTAAGTCCACAACCCTCCTTGCGAGCCTCCTACAATGCTTCCTAAATCCAGGCGTATCATACAGGTCTTTCGTATGCCACCACCTATTAACTCCGAGATGGAGCATCTCAGGGCAGGGAAGTTGCTCGATAACACATCCATTCTGCTTGAGGAAGTCTATGAGCCATTCAACGAGGCCTGGGCGGCTCGCGAATCCTAATGCCTTGGAGTTTTGGTTTAGGATGCAGTGGGCGATGAATACAGCTTTTCCACCCATGCAGTTAACCTAGGTTTAGCGACTCTATAAAGTTTATGACCTCAATATTCATCATGGATAGATTCTCCTCCCAGTCTTCTCATGAACTCTATAGTGTGGGAGCTTATTGAGCTCTTCAGCAAACTTCCTACTCCTCAAGGTTTCTAAGAACTTTCTCACGGCAGGCTTATACAATCTATCCCTCCTAACTGCGAAGTCGAACCTCTCCTCCCTTATCGGGATGAAGTCGAGGCCATAGAGTTTCGCGACATATCCTATCCCCACCCCGACATCCGCCCTACCATCCCTGACCGCCGAGGCCACGGCTGTATGGGTCTTGGCCTCATAAACATATCCATTAATCCTCTTCTCCGGATCCGTCACACCCATTCTCTTAAGCTCTATGTCTATCAGGGTTCGTATCCCCGACCCCTTAACCCTGTTGATGAAGACGACATCCTCTCTCAAGAGATCCTCGAATTCCTTAATACTCTTCGGATTCCCCCTCGCGACCATGAATCCGACCTCCCTAATGTATCCACCATAGATCTCCACCACATCCCCAAGTCCAAGCTCCTCGGGCATGTGGAGATTGTAGTTCATAGTCTTCTCGTCTAGGAGGTGGGTTCCGGAGATGTCGGCGGTTCCGAGCTTCAACGCCCTCCAGCCTGAAAGCGATCCGACGTTAATCACCTTCGCGTCGTAGATGTCTCCGAGGTTCAGGATGAGGTCTATGGCTGGGCAATGGCTTCCGATTATCGATATGCTTGGAATTCTAAGCTCCTCGAATAGGTTTACCTCAACCTCCTCTCCCTCATCCAAGAAGATCACGTCTTCGGGTATCGTTATGAATCCATCGGACTCGGCTAGGGTTGAAGCAGATCCAGATCCTCGGAGAATTGGGTAGGCCATGAGCCCACTCGGCGAGTCAACTATTTGAACTGGAATATGCCAGGTCTTTCCACCTCCAGTCTCGATCCTGATAGGTAGCTTGGCCTTGACCTTCCAATAGCGGGGCTCTTCCCTAGCTCCGGTCAGCTTATTGAGTAGGGGTTTGATTAGGTGGATGAAGATCATAGCGCATGAGAGGGGGAATCCGGGCAACCCTATCAAGAGCTTCCCGTTTCTAGATAATCCTATGACTGTCGGCTTTCCCGGCTTAACCCTCAACCCGTGGACTATTATCTCTCCAAGCTCCTCGAAGACTCGGTAGATCACGTCCCCGGCTCCTGCCGACGTGCTTCCAGACGTGATCACGAGATCATACTTATCTAATGCGTCTCTAATCGCCTCTAACATCACCTCATATCTGTCTGGAAGTATTCCCAAGAAGTCCACATCTAATCCGAGATCCCTTAACATGGCTGGAATAACGTATCCATTTACGTCGTAGATCTTCCCGGGCTTTAAGGGATTAGGCGGGGATATTAGCTCGTTACCTGTCGAGAAGAATGCGGCTCTAAGCCTCTTGTAGACCTTGACCCGGTCATATCCAACCGCCGCTAGGATCGCGATGTCTCTTGACCTCAACCTCTTGCCCATCCTTAAGACCAGATCTCCGGCTGTGATATCGGATCCCGTCTGCGCCACATTCTCCCCGGGGTGGGCGCCTCTATAGATCAAGACCTTGTCTCCGATCCTTTTCGTGTATTCGACCATCACCACGGCGTCGGCTCCTCTGGGCATGGGAGCACCGGTTGCGATCTCCACGCATTCACCGGATCTAAGCTCCACCCTCGGAATCTCCCCAACCTCAATCCCTCCGATCAATCTCAGCTCGACCGGGTTCGCCTCATCCGCTCTATAAACGTCTTCAGCCTTAACCGCGTATCCATCGACTACCGCTCTATCGAATGGTGGTGAGTCGACTCTAGCGTAGACATCCTCGGCCAATATCCTGCCAAAGGCATCGGATAACTTCACGACCTCCGGCTCCGGCTTCTTCATCGACTCCACCCTCTCCTCGATGATCTTCAACGCCTTCTCCGGTGAGAGGAGTCTATGAAATATTCTCCTCACGTCTCATCACCTCTCGATATCGGGTGGAGGAGCTCCACTTCTACGGAGTCTCCCTCATCATATCCTTCAAGCTCTTCAGGGATTATCAATAGTCCATTCCCCCTCGTAAGCGATGATAGTATCCCAGATCCGGTTAATCTCAGCGGCTCGACCATCACCCTACCCTCAGACTCGAAGACCTTGACCCTCACATAGGATCTGGTGCTCGGCGGATTGGTAACCCTTCTGGTGAGGATTCCCCTAATCCTAGGCCTGGGCTCGATCACACATCCCTGCATGTGAGCTAGGATCGGCCTCACAAACACCTCGAATCCTATGGCCGCCGCAACCGGAAATCCTGAGAGCATGAAGATGGGTTTCCCATCTGAGACGGCCGCTCCCGTGGGCTTCCCAGGTCTCATCCTCACCCCATGGAATATTATCTCTCCTAATGTCTTAACGGCTTCTGGGACGAGGTCTCTCACACCTATGCTTGATCCACCCGTAACTATTACTCCATCGGATCTTCTCAAACCAGTTAAGATCCTTGAATGAATCTCATCCACATCGTCCCCCACAATTCCCAAGTCGAGTGGGATGCAGCCCTCGGCAAGTAGGAGGGCCATGAGCATGGGCTTAGTGGAGTTCACTATCTTTCCGGGCTTAAGCTCTCCTCCAAGCTCGATCAGCTCATCCCCAGTCGATAGAACGGATATCCTAGGTCTCTTGAAAACCTTCAAACTCTTCACGTTTAGGGATGCGAGGGCCCCGATGCGCCATGGCTTAATCCTAAGACCTCTCCTGATCACGATCTCCCCCTTAGCGAAGTCTTCACCCCTTCTTGAGACGTTTCGATATGGGTGGATGGGTTTCAATACCTCGATTCCATCCTCGACGACCTTCACGTCCTCGGCCATCACAACGGCGTTTGCATTGGACGGCATCGGAGCTCCGGTCATTATCTCAACGGCCTCACCCCTCTCAATCCTCGGGATGGTAGATGGATCTGTTCCAGCCAAGATCCTATCGACGACCTTGAGCTTTATCGGGTTCATCGGTGAGGCTCCGAACACGTCTTCAGCTATAATCGCGTAGCCGTCCACCGCGCTCCTATCATAGGGTGGGATGTCCATCATGGCCTTCACGTCTTCGGCGCATATCCTCCCAAGGGAGTCCATGAGCTCGACCTCCTCGACCTCCCTTATCCGATGGGTTACGGCTTTCCTCAGCTTCTCCAAGGCCTCGGAGACCCTAATGAGCCTCTTAAATCCCCTCATCCTCCTCAAGCCTAAACCCTCATCGAGTTTAGGTTCCGGCGAGCTTAAACTCTTTTTAACTAGGCTCGATGACACTATACTCGATGCAGAGGTTCAATCTAATAGTGACCACCTTTAGAGGCCAAGAGAACGTCGCGGCGATAGAGCTCGAGGATCTTTTGAAATCGCTTGGAGACGAGAATCCCGAGATCACGATAACGAAGATCGCTGGACTATTGACCGCCCACACGAGCCTAGATCCATTCAAGGTCATCGAGGAGGTTAAGAGGATCTTGGCCGAGGAGCCTTGGAGGATAAGCAGCCTCCTAAGATTCATCCCGATAGAGCATGTCGTGGAGGCCAAGCCTGAGAGGATCGCGGAAGTGGTCGAGAAGCTCTCATCCAAGATCCCGGAGGATGCTAGGTTTAGGGTGACGGTCGAGAAGAGGCATACAAGCTTATCGAGTAGGGAGCTTATCGAGGCGGCCGCCAGCAAAGTCGATCGGAGAGTAGATCTCGAAAAACCGGACTGGATAGTCCTGATCGAGGTTTTGGGCGGGGTTGCGGGAGTCTCGGTCCTGAAGCCGGATCAGATATTGAGCACCAGAAGGGGAAAGAAGTGATCATGTTATATGCGGATTCCACGATTGCGACTAAGGTGTCGTAGAGGTTAATGGATAGCGAAAGTTTACTAGATTTTCTCGCGCTATATCGTTCCAGTAGATAAGAGCCGCAACGGTGCCCGCTACGAGATCGATGATGAGGAAATATGCTCAGATTCCCCTAGCAGTCAAGCCCGCCTATCAAGCGTATGAACGTACCGTGATGGAGCGCGGTAGCCTAAATGAGGGAGGGGTTGTAGCCTGATAATGTTTATTAGCTGGGCAGGGAACCTTGCCGGCTCCATGGATAAGTTAATATCTACCTTGTAGGTCTTATCATCCGAAAACAGTGCTCGGCTTACCGTTCGGCGAGATGAAGGTAATAGCTCATAGGGGGGCTTCAGGCCAGGCGCCCGAGAATTCCATAAGCGCAGTCAAGCTAGCGTTGGATATGGGGATTGACTTCGTAGAAGTAGATGTGAGGATGACGGGTGACGGCCGTCTAGTCTTGATACATGATAAGAAGATAGATAGGGTGACCGATGGGAAGGGATATGTCAGCAAGCTATACTTTAGAAATATTAGAAGATTCAATTTAACCAATGGTGAGAAAATCCCCACACTGGAAGAAGTGCTCGAGCTATTTAGAAAAGAATACGGACACTCTAGATCTAAGCTCAGGATTCATGTCAAGAGGCCTGGATATGAAGGAGAGGTGCTCGACGCCATAGTATCTAGGGGGCTGTCTGAGAGGGTTAGAATCGTGGGTAGGAGGCCGATACTGAAGAATTTCATAGAGGTGATGGAACGGGGAAAATGCTGGGTTGAGCTAGGTCTGGCAGGCTACCTCCAACCATTGAAGATAGCAAAGGAGTTGAGGGCTATAGAGGTATCCCCCCATATATCCCTCTTAACAGAATCCTATGTCGAAAAAGCTCATAAACTCGGCATGGAGGTTTTTGCATGGACTATTAATGACCTCGAAACCTTGGTTAAGGCTCAAAAGCTTGGAGTTGACGGAGTGATCACAGATTACCCCGATAAGATAATGTCATACCTGAAAGGCTAGCAAAATCTTAAGTATGCTTCAATGTAATTGAGGATGTAGATGAGGCTGAGCCTCCTCTTATCCTCAAAAGATGCGCATCTTAGGATTGCTTCTTGAAGTCTACGATCAATGTGGGGTTGGTATAAGATCAAATATGGGCTGTCTCTAGGAAGCTGTGATGATTGAGGAGATTGGGAGGATAGCTGTCAAGGTGGCTGGGAGGGAGGCTTCTAGAAAATGCGTCATCGTCGACATCATAGGCAAGAACTTCGTCTTGGTCACAGGCCCCCGAAGCCTGACGGGCGTTAAGAGGCGGAGGGTGAATATCGCCCACCTCGCCTTCACCCCCCATAAGATTAAGATATCGAGAGGCGCGAGCGATGAGGAGGTCTTGAAGGCTTTGGAGGAGGCTGGGCTAATCGACTATATGAGGAAGAGGGTTGAGGTTAAGCCCACGGCTCTCCCATCATAGACCTTATAATGAGAGAACTCGATGGATTGTTGGATGATCTTCGAGGCCATAACCCCGCCTTGGGAGGAGAGACGCAGGGTTTTGGTTAGACTTGAGGCCGAGACTAACCCAGACTATGGCGAGGACCCATATAAGAGGAGTATTGAGAAGCTTCTAAAAATCGGCGTGATCAACTTGGATAAGCCTAGAGGGCCGACCAGCCATGAGCTATCAGCTAGGATAAAATCCTTGTTCAGGGCTAAGAGGGCTGGCCACGGGGGAACGCTCGATCCAGCAGTCTCAGGGGTCTTGCCGATCCTCATAAATGATGCCACGAAGTGCGCGGGGGCGGTTATGCGCGGCGGTAAGGAGTATGTCTGCGTCCTCAGACTTCATGGAGACGTTTCAGACGAGAAGCTCGCCGAGGCCATAAGATTATTCACTGGAGAGATCTATCAGGTTCCACCCATTAGGTCGAGCGTTTCAAGGAGTATAAGGACTAGGATGATCTATAGGACTGAGCTGATCGAGAGGGATGGGAGAGACGTTCTACTGAGGATCTCATGCTCGGGCGGAACCTATATCAGAAAGTATTGCCATGACCTCGGACTCTACCTAGGATGTGGGGCGCATATGCAGGAGCTTAGGAGGGTTAGGGCTGGACCATTCACCGAGGAAGACTCGGTCACGATCCTAGACGTTTATGATGCCTTGAAGAGGTTTGAGGAGGATGGGGATGAAGGTCCCTTAAGATCGGTTGTGAAGCCCGTTGAGGAAGCCGTTAAACATCTCCCTAAGATCTATCTCCTCGACACGGCGGTGGATGCGATATGCCATGGAGCAAATCTAGCTGTTACGGGAGTCTCTAAGGTTGAGGACTCGGTTAAGAGGGATGAGACCGTGGCCTTGATGACCCTGAAGGGAGAGCTCGTGGCCCTAGCCGAGGCCAAGATGAATGTAGAGGAGATTCTCGAGGCATCTCATGGAATCGCTGCGAAGACTGAGAGAGTGATAATGGAGAGAGGAACCTATCCCCCAATCTGGAGAGGTGGTAAGAGGAGAGTCAGGAAATAGGTATAAGTCACTTCAATATAATCAGCCGGGGGCGGTGTAGGCATATTCCACCTATCTCAACTCCGCTCCCCCTAATCACCTCAATCATATCCTTAACATATCTCTCAAACCTATCCTTATTCGACACAACCTCATATGCTTCCCAATACCTCTCTCTAAGAAGTCTCCTAAATTCAGCTCCAGCCGCTCTAAAGTTTAGGAACTCGAAGAAATGATATTCGACGAAGTCTCTGGTATCGCTTATTATTTTCTCGATGTCCGTTAGCTTTGGGATGATTGGGGAGATGAAGGCATAGTTCTTAACCCCGCTCTCGTATAATCTCTTTAATGCCTCGACCCTCCTCTCAATGCTAGGCGAATATGGCTCGAGATCTTCCTTGACTGATTTATCGAAGCCGTTCACGGTCAACCCCACCTCAATATTCCCGAACTTCTTGAACAGCTCTATATCCCTCAGAACTAGGTCGGACTTCGTCAAGATCGAGATCATTATCCTCTTACTCATATTTTCAAGAATCTTCTCCGTCAGCTTGATTTTCTCTTCGATCGGCTGATATGGATCTGAGACGCTCGACATGTACACTTTCCCAGCGACATATCTACCTCTCACAAGCTCCGGCATATTCTCCCTCACGACGACCCAAGAACCCCACTTCCCATAATCATACCACTTACACATAAACTTCGCATAACAATATTTGCAGGCGTGATAGCATCCAATATACTGGTTTATCACCCACCTAGCCCCGGGGATCTTCGTAGGCGAGAAAGCCCTCCTAGCTCTCTGTTTAATCACCTTCACACAAATCACTCTTCCAGATCCAGTCTTAAGGCTTTCTCGCCAAATTCTCTAAAGCCAAATTTTCCATACCACTCCACTAACTCATCCTTGCACGTTAAGACAAGCTTGTAACATCCCTTCTCCCTAGCTATTCTGATACAGCTCTCCATGAGCTTGGCCCCCACACCCTTACCGCGATTCCCCTTATCTACGACCACATTCTCTATGAATCCATAGGGTCTACCTCCATGGGTCAGATTATATTTTATGACGAGTTCAGCCGTCCCAACGATCTTTCCATCGATCTCGCAGACCATGAGGAATTGTTGACCGGATCTCGATAACTCTTTAAAGACCTGCCTCGCCTTCTCTAGATCACATCTCTTCGCCCGCGGATTAAGCTGGCTGAGGATGGAGATCAGCTGAGGCAAGTCCTCCTCTCTCGCCAACCTGACATTCATCATTTCTTTTTCAATCGATCTAAATCTCCTTATAGGGTTTTCCAGGTTCTAAATTCATAGAAGAATTCTAAATTAATAGAATGCTGCCGGGTGGACCGTATTTTGGGAAGACCGCCGCGGCATGATTAAATCTTCAAATCTTAAGGCTAAATAATGGGCTTACCGAATGCCATGTTTAGATAATCTTTAATTGGGGGGAGGCATAGAAACTCTTTTGAGGCCGATGGTGTCGAGCGGCGGTTCCCTAGCCTGGTAGGGGGCAGGCCTGGAGAGCCTGTGGCCCGTTGGGCCTCGAGGGTTCAAATCCCTCCCGCCGCGTCTCATTTAACTCATATCGACATGCTTTGGATGAGCTCGCTATAGGGAGCCTGCTATCGCTACAGTCCTGATGAGGTCTGCGACGTCCTCGCCCTTATCCGATGCGTTCTCGATGTTCTCGGCGACCTCTTTCAACATGAGCACGTTGCTAAGCTTTTTGGCGGAGTCTCCCCAGCTCAAGATCCTAGCTATCAGGCCATGTCTAAATTCATCTATCTCCTCCTCCTTGCGTTCAACCGCGTCGGCGAGGCCCAACACCTCCTTTGAACCGCTTATCAAGGCGTCTAAGGCTTCTCCAAGCTTTAAGACGAGCTCGACTAAAAGATCTGTGAGCCTGAGGAGGTCATTTCTAATATCATTGGGAGCATCGCATGGATCTGTGTAGAGCAATTTCCTCGCAGCCGACTTCAGATTCGCCGCTATATCATCCATCGTTAAGACCAGTCGAATAACGTCCTCTCTATCGATTGGATGGAAGGGTCCCTTAGAGACCTCTAAGAGGATCTTCTCTTTCTGATCGTCGGCCTGCCGCTCTAGCTGGAATATCGAGTTCTCATATAGCCGTGACGCTTCATCCATCCTACAATCAGCATATAAGGTCACATATTGTCTAAATGACTTTGTGAGCTCCAACACCTTCTCAAAATGCCTCTTTGAGAGTTTTAAGACCTCACGCTCCTTCCTTCTCCCTATCCAGATCATGGGATGCCCCTTAAACAGCTAAACCACCTAGCTGTGACATATTGTGAGACATAATTAAGGTTTTGGTCTAAGTATTGGACCGGTTATCGGGAAGATTATTGAGTAGAGGATATAGCTCGCTAACGCCGTCGCAACTACTGAGGCAACCCATGCCATAAACAGCTTCATTATAGTTCTCTTATTTATCCCAGCAGATCTATACATGGCGAGGCCGACGCCTATCACTGATCCCACGCCAGCCAACGATGTGGAGATCGGTATCCCATATCCGAATAGAAAGTATGGTATCGTCGTGAACATGTGGACTACGAGAGCATTTGAGAGCTCCGCGGCGAAGCCTGATATCGAGTCGAGTCTAGTTATCTTGAAGGCGACGGTTCCGATCACCCTAGCTCCTAGAGTCAATCCTCCGATGGCCACCCCGACGCATCCAATTATCGCCAGGATGAACATGACATCGGATTCCGGAGCCCCGCCGAAGATTATCTCGCTGACGGTCACGTAGACTCCTGTGGCATTTGCTATATCGTTTGTCCCGAACGCGTATGCTGAGTAACATAGTGAGACTATCAATAACTTCGGCATAATCGTCAACGCTATTGAACTATTTCCTCCAATTGCGCGGATTATCAGCTTGTAGAACAGGTATGCTAGGACCATGGCGAGGAAGGGCGATGAGATCCAGCTTAAGATCACCTTTTCCACGAGCCCCCAATTAATCCCACTCAATCCATACGATGCAAAACCATATCCAAGGACCGCGCCTATTACGGAGTGGGTCACAGATATCTCAAACCCAAAGTAGTTGCAGAACATTATCCAGCTAAAGGCGACGGAGATCGTCACCAAGACCCCTAAGAGATCTATCGCTGGAACTATCCCCCTCCCAATGGTCTTCATCACCATATATCCTTGAGTCAATGCTCCAATACTAGTGAAGGCTGCGAAGAGGAGTATCGCCCTTCTAACCGATATAACCCTCGCGCCGACTGAGGTATCACAAGGAGTGGCCGCGTCGTTTCCCCCCAGCGCTACGGCCATTAAGAAGGATAACAGGTATCCTATGATAATCGTCATGCTAGTTAAATCCAATTCCACATCGAGGTCGCGGCATGCACGATAAATACTATCCGTACATAATTTATTGAGATCTATGAAGAGCCATCTAATCTATTGACGAGGAATCGAGTTTCAGCTCTGCAGAAAATACTGGAGGAATCTTCTAAGATCTTGATTATGGACGCTATATTTTTATGGGATTAATGGATCTGTTTTGGCGATGGAAACCTACCAGAGAGCGCTCGATGACGTGGATTTGAGGATAATCGATCTCCTCAAGCAAAACTCTAGGATGTCTTTCATAGAGATCGGTAAGCGGATAGGGCTCTCAGAGGGGGCTGTTAGGAGGAGAGTCAAGCTTCTAGTCGAGAGAGGTGTCATTAAGAGATTCACTATAGAACTCGGCAAGAATTATGTGATAAACGCGGTGACCTTCCTGACCCTTGATCGAGGGGATCTCGCTGAGGAGGTGATCGAGAGAATATCCAAGATCCCGGACGTCGAGTCCGTTTACGAGCTCACGGGCAGATTCGATGCGATGGTGATGATATCCGCCGGAGGTGTGTCAAGCCTAAACGAGTGCATCGATAAGATCAGGAGGATTCGTGGAGTCAAGCATACGGAGACCGCCGTCATCTTGAGGATAGTCGAGCATAAGGCTGAGCCATAGTGGCCTGTAAAGCCGTCAAGGTCGATAGCGATGGATATTAAGAGGCGTGATGGACGAGATATTAGAGCATGATGATTGAGGAGAGATGGGATCTGGGAAAACTGGTCACGTTCGTCCCGAATAAGCAGTATCCAGTCTATCGATGGTTTTTTCTTTAAGGAGGGATTCTCGAGAGACTTCGTCTTAATGACCTTCGACGAGTTCAGAGTCGATGAAGGATGGAGGATCTTAGATCCATTCGTCGGGTCGGGGACAACCCTGCTCGCCGCGAAGGAGTATGGAGTAGATGCTGTCGGCGTCGACGCAGCCCCCCTCGCCGTCTTCGTCTCTCAGGTCAAGACGGCGGATTACGATTTGGATGAACTCGTTAGGGCTAGGGATTGGCTTCTATCACGCCCATTCAAGAGATATGATCTCTCAGACGTTAGCGGGTTCGTTAAGAGGTTCTTCCTCAAGCCTTCCCTAGAGGACATAATCTTCTTCAGGGAGGAGATTAGGAGGATAGATGATCCCAATATTAGAAACTTCTTCACCCTCGCGTTGATGAACGCCGCGATGAAGGTCTCGTTCGCGTATAAGGATGGGGCTGTGTTGAGGGTTGTGAAGAAGCCTGTTCCGCCGTTTAGAAAATTCTTTAGAAGGGTTGTGAAGAACATGATCAAGGATCTTAAGAGGATAAGGTTTAGGCCATGTAAGATCGAGGTCTATCTGGGGGATGCTAGGAGGCTTAAGTTCCTCGAAGACGATTCATTTGACGCGATAATAACATCTCCACCATATCTAAACAAGATCGAATACACCAAGGTTTACCGCATCGAGTATGAATTGTTCTTCGGAGATGTCCACGTCGATCCGATCAGATCGTTCATCGGATTGAATCCTAAAAACATCTCTGACCAATTCCCTGAGCTAAACCTCCCAGAGATTGCTAAGGCATACTTCCATGACCTCAAGCTATGCTTGGAGGAGATGTTTAGGGTTTTACGAGGTGGTGGTAGGGTTGCGATGGTGGTTGCCGGCGGGGTCTTTCCGGATAGGGTAGTTGACTCGGATATCCTTATCGCGGATCTCGCCGAGAGAATCGGGTTTAAGGTCGAGAAGATCGTGGCGGTTAATAAGAGGGTTGCGACGACTAGAAGGGTGATTAAGATCGGTGAGGCGAGGGAGAGCATAATCCTCATGGAGAAGCCTTAAGTCGGCTCTCTCGCGAATATTGAACTTATATATCTGGTTTTGGCCGAGATCCCTTTGATGAGGATCGTCAGCTATAGCGTCGATGATGAGAGAGATTATGGATTCATGGTCTCAAAGACGGAGTTCGTTCCAAGATCGTTCGTCGAGGGAGTAATAGGGTTGAACATACCGAGGGATGTCAAGATATTGTTGCCCGATGATGAGCTTAAGGGGCTTATAGATGCAGCCATAGCCGGAGTTAATGTGGAGAGAGTATCCATTTACTCAGTTCATCTAGATCCACCAATACCCAATCCCGGAAAGATAATCTGCCTTGGATTAAATTATGTGGATCTAGCCGATGAGCTTGGCGTCGAACCCCCTGACGGCCTCCCGATAACCCTTAAGCCAAACACAGCTCTGACTGGACCGTTTGACCCAATAGTTAAGCCGAAGATAGTCCAGCAACTGGACTATGAGGGCGAGTTGGCCGTCGTCATCGGCAAGAGATGTAAGAGAGTCGGCGTGGAGGAGGCATTGAGCCACGTCTTCGGGTACATGATCTTAAACGATGTATCAGCAAGGGATATCCAATTCGGAGATGGGCAGTGGACGAGGGGCAAGGGTTTTGATAGCTTCGCCCCCATGGGACCGTATCTGGTCTCGGCGGATGAGGTCGGGGACCCGAATGACCTGAAGATCGTGACGAGGGTGAATAAGGAGGTTAGGCAGAAGTCGAGCACCTCGAAGATGATCCATGGAGTATCCTCGATAGTCTCTCAGCTCAGCATGAACATGACCCTAGAGCCGGGCGATATAATCGCGACCGGAACCCCGGCCGGGGTCGGATATGCGATGAAGCCTGAGCCGAAGTTTCTGAAAGCTGGAGATATAATAGAGGTTTGGATCGAGAGGATAGGGCTCATCAGGAATGAGGTCGTCGAGGAGTAGCGGAGGGGATCGATGATTGAGGAGGGCTTTAAGGACGATCCTGCTCAGGTTCTTATCCTTGGCCTTAGTCGTGGTGGCCGTACTAGCCCTATTGACCGTAGTTCTAGGGCTGACAGGCGTATCGGATAGGATCCTGACATCGATGGCTGAGCAGACCCTCCAAGAGGTTAGAAGATCCTTGGCGATGAAGATCAAGGATCCCGAGGCTTTGAGGGAGGCTATCGAGGCTCAGCGAGAGGAGATCTATAGGGCATATGGGCTGGATAGGCCATGGTATGTTAGGATGCCTCAAATGATGCTTAGGATAGCCTTATTCGATCTAGGGAGGACTAGGGTCATCAAGGGATTTACTGGGAGCCAGCTGATCTCCGAGATAATTCTCGAGAGGCTTCCGAACACGATCCTCCTCATAACGACGGCCGTGGCCATCTCAGCGATTCTAGGGATCTGGATGGGGGTGAGGGTAGCCTCAAAGCCTGGGACATGGCTCGATAGAATTACATCATATCTCTCAGCGATCTCCTACGCTCTACCATCATGGTGGACCGGGATAATGTTCATCCTAATCTTCGGCTTCTATCTAAGGATCTTCCCACTAGGCGGAATGTATAGCACCCCTCCACCTGAAGATCCCATTCAAATGCTTCTAGACCTCCTCTGGCACTCTGTCCTACCGATCCTAACCCTAGTCCTAGTCTCGGTCGGTGGATGGATCTATGGGACGAGGACCATAGTCTTGACGACCGCTCAGGAGGACTTCGTCGCCGCTGCTAGGATGAGGGGTCTCCCAGAGAGGATCGTTAGGAGGAGATATATTCTCAGAGTAGCTGCTCCGCCGATAATAACGAACCTAATCTTGGGGCTCGCCGGATCCCTCGGAGGATCCATAATGATCGAGACGGTCTTTGGATGGCCTGGGATGGGAAGCTTATACTATCAGGCGATAACCTCCATGGAGGAGGGGTTGATCGCCGCCCTAACCTACATCTACACCCTAATCTACGTGGTGGCTAGATTCATCCTCGAAATCCTCTACATAGCCTTAGATCCAAGGATCAGGATTTAATCTCATATCATAATGATCTGCGATTAAAGAGGTGAGAAATCTGAGGGTTTAAGCCTAAACGTCTTCTCCAAGACTTAACAACCACCCTCCATGTTAAGCTTTATGGATGAGGGCTGAACCCCTTATCCTAGGGAGAGGCTCGGCTGATGTATAGGGAGTCTTGGAGGGAGTTTTGGAGGAGCTGGAACTCGAGGATCGGCGTATGCTTCTTAGCCTTCATGGTCTCTATCTCGATCTACGTGGCGCTCACCTATCCATGGGATTTCGGCTTAAGGGTCTGGAACAATCCATCCTATTGGGCGGATAACCCTAAGGCCGTCCCACCCGATTGGAGTAGGCTATTCATGGACAAGAACCCCCCTCCTCACATGGTTTGGGAGCTGAGGGAGCCGTCTAGGGTCGTTGAGGCCGGGGCGGCGAGGATCTTGACATACATTATCGACCTCAGCTACGATTATGATCAAACCCCATCCATGATCTCGATATCGATTAAAGATGTGGTCTATCATTCGAGAAAGCCTCCCATGATCTTAGTGGCCCTGGAGAGGCCTGACGGGGTCTCCATCGATCTCACGTCGATCTCCGTCTCAAGTCCTAGAGCTGGAGAATCGCCACCCTACAGGAGATATGTCAAAGCCCCTAGGAGGCTGAGCCTTTCAGGTGATCCGGCCGCGATCTCGGCTTTAGCTAGGATGATTAAGAGGGTTTATGGAGTCGAGCTTGAGAGTGGGGATATAGCTAGGATAGGCGTCGAGAGGATCTTATTCGGAGAGCTAATCGATCGGGGGGAGCCGAGGTTCGATGTCTTGAAAGGAAGGTATCGCTTCATAATCAAGGCTTTGACCTATGATCCGAGAGACTCGATAGGCTTGGTGAGACTCGTCCTCGGCGGCAGAACCTACGGCGCTCTTGGAACGGACACTCTTGGAAGAGATCTCGCGGTAGGCCTCTTATTCGGGTTTCCGATAGCCCTCTTGATAGGAGTTGTAACCTCGACGATAACCACGGCGATAGGGGCCATGATCGGGATCATAAGCGGATATCTTGGAGGGAGGATCGATACATGCATTCAAAGGATATGTGATGTACTCTTGAACATACCTCTCCTCCCAATCCTCATCTTCTTCACCTTCATTCTAGGAGCGGCGATGCCGAGGCTAGTCATAATCTTCGCGATCTTGATAGCATTTAGCTGGCCGGGGCTGGCGATAATCGTTAGACCCATGATACTTCAGATTAAGTCGAGTCAATTCGTCGAGGCAGCGGTCTCGATGGGCGCTCCTAGATGGTGGATAATGCTGAGACACATCTTCCCCCAGATAGCCCCATTCATCTTCGCCCAGATGATCTTCTTCACCCCCTCAGCGATCCTAGCAGAAGCATCTCTAAGCTTTCTAGGCCTCGGAGACCCAACCATACCGACTTGGGGCCAGATACTCGAATATGGCTTCAGGAGCGGGGCCGTCTACCTAGGATATTGGTGGTGGATCCTCCCCCCAGGGCTTCTCATAGTCTTCGCCGCGATAACCTTCGTCTTGATAGCCTTGGGGCTCGAACCCGTGGTGAATCCTAGGCTTAGGAGAATGCGATAAATATCGGGTCACGCTCCAAGCCCTTAGGATGCCGCTCCTATCGATTCGAGGCTTAAGGCTCTATTACAGGGTTGAGCGGGGGCTGGTTAAGGCGGTCGACGGCATCTCCCTCGATGTCGAGTATGGGGAGGCACTAGGGGTTGTCGGGGAGTCTGGCTGCGGTAAGACGAGCATGGCTATCGCGATCATCAAGGCGTTGCCGGCGAATACTGGAAGATATGAGGGTGAGGTGGTCATAGATGGGTTGAATGTCGTTGAGCTGAATGAGGACGAGGTTAGGAGGAGGGTTAGGTGGAGGCTCATCTCGATGGTCTTTCAAGGAGCGATGAACACCCTAAACCCGGTTCTGAAAGTTGGGTTTCAGGTGGCCGAGCCCTTAATGGTCAATGCTGGGATGAGTAGGGATGAGGCGTATAAGGTAGCGGTCGATAAGCTGAGGCTCGTAGGCCTCCCAGAAGACGTGTTCGACAGGTACCCCCATGAGCTTAGTGGGGGGATGAAGCAGAGGGTGGTCATCGCGACCGCCTTGGTCATGAACCCGAAGCTCGTGATACTCGATGAGCCGACCTCAGCCCTAGATGTCAGCGTTCAAGCCCAGATAATGAACCTATTGAAGAGGTTGAAGAGGGAGCTGAAGCTGTCCATGATCTTCATAACCCATGATATAGCCTTGGCGAGCGACCTCTGCGATAGGATAGCGGTTATGTATGCTGGTCAGATAGTTGAGCTTGGAACGGCTGAGCAGATCCTACTAGATCCAAAGCATCCATATACTCAGAAGCTATTGGCATCGATACCGAGGCTTAGATCCGATAAGCCTCCCGAGTTCATCCCAGGGGCTCCGCCAGACCTGGTAAGCCCTCCAACAGGCTGTAGGTTTCATCCAAGATGCCCATATGCTAAGGCGCGATGCCTCGCTGAAGATCCCCCGGATCTTAGACTAGGTGATGGGCGTCTCCTTAAGTGTTGGATGTTTGGTGATCGAGTTGGAGGAGCTTGTTAGGCTAGAGGATGTTAAGATGTATTTTGAGGTTAGGGCTGGGATCTTCAAGAGGCTCCATGCTAAGGCCGTGGATGGAGTGGATCTGAGCATAGAGCGGGGTAAGACCTTGGCATTGGTTGGGGAGTCTGGATGCGGTAAGACGACTTTGGGGAGGCTATCTCTAAGGCTTCTCAAGCCCACATCGGGCAGAATAATCTTCGATGGAGTAGATATCACGGATTCTCCGGAGACAGATTTGAGATGGTTTAGGAGGAGGACTGCCATGATCTTCCAAGACCCATACTCAAGCATAGATCCATTCATGACCGTTAAGCAGATAGTTGAGGAGCCTCTAATCCTCCATGGAGAGATGGATGAGGAGGATAGGTTGGAGAGGGTCTCGAAGGCTTTAGAGGATGTTAAGCTGACGCCCGTCGACGAATTTCTCCTCAAGTATCCTCACATGCTCAGTGGAGGCCAGAGGCAGAGGGTCTCGATAGCCAGGGCCTTGATACTCAGACCCGATTATGTGGTTGCGGATGAGCCTGTCTCGATGATAGATGCTTCGAGCAGAGCCGAGATCCTCTATCTTCTAAGGGGGTTGCAGGAAAGATATGGGATAACCTTCATGTATATAACCCATGATATAGCGACCGCCAAGCACTTCAGCGATGAGGTAGCGGTCATGTACTTGGGCAAGATAGTTGAGAGGGCTGATCCAAGGGAGCTCCTCGACAACCCACTCCACCCATATACTCAAGCCTTAATCGAGGCGGTTCCGGAGCCGGATCCGAGGAATAGGTTTAGAGAGAGGAAGACTCTAAGAGGCGAGCCCCCGAGCTCGATAAACCCTCCAACTGGCTGTAGGTTTCATCCAAGATGCCCATATGCCAAGGCCGTCTGCAAAAAGGTTGAGCCCATGCTCTTAGAGGTGAGGAAAGGGCACTCGGTGGCCTGCCACCTATTAGCCGGGCGATAATCGATCAATTCTTTAAAGAGGGTTCGGATTAGGATATCGTTTAAACATCTGAGTTGGGCTCATAGATCTCTGAGGGATTAGCCGCCCTTCTCCCGCTTCATGATGATCGCCATCACGATCAATCCAGACATGATCAAGACCCCCAAGGCCACCGAACTTATGAAGATCCATGGAAACCTCTCAACATATATCGTCTCCAACTCGGTTTTAGTCACGTGAATCGTTCTCGTAACGGTTTCGAGCTTTAGGATCGGCGAACTAATCGTCTCGGTGAGGTGGATTGTCTCGGTCCACGTCACCGTAATGGTCTTAGTCGGCTGATCGATTATCCTTATCCTCAGCGTGTAGAGGCCGCTCGACTCACCATAGCTGGAGACGAGGATGTAGTAGAATCCTGGATAGGATGCTTGGTAAGATACCCTCTCGACTTGGCCTCTTGGCCCAAAACTCCGATCCAATAGATCTCTTTCCGGGCTTAGGAGATACAGGTCAAAGTCTTGACCCGCAGGAACCCTCATTATCACGTGGAGCGATTGACCCGTCTTAAGCCAGACCTTGAAGAAGTGGGCTTTGCCGGCCGCTAAATGGTAGTTATAGACGCCTTCCTTTAAAAGCGGAGCTGTCGCGAAGCCCGTTCCAGGCTCCGGAGCCTCCGCGTGGATTATGTGGATCGACGCTAGGAGGACTATTACTGCGAGGACTGTGTATGTCTTCCTCATCTTACCTCCTCCAAGACTATCAAGACCTCATTTAGATGGGAGATTATCAGGTTATATGCGGCGCTCCTAAAGTCCTCTATAGCCCTCCCATATTGCTGAGCCTCAAAGTTCGTCATGTAGTTTAGGAGCCACTCGCAGAAATCTTCTCTCGTCGCGTTCTCCGGGGGAGCGGCCTCAACCCAGTCAAAGTAGCTATCAAGATAGTAGAGTATCTTGTCTATCATCGGGACCATGTTCGGATCTATTCTCTCGATCAACTCCTTCGTGTCATTCCAAAACCTCTCAGCATCCTCCCTGGTTTCAGGGACTTCAGCCCTTAAGGTCACTAGAAGCTCCTTATCGTCCTTAAGCATCTCAACCGCTTTCGACAGCTTAGATAGCTTATCCTCAACTTCTGCGCCGTGAGCCTTCTCCTCCTCAGCCACCCTCTTGGCCTCCTCAAGCTCCTCAGTCACCTTCTCCAGCTTTGAGGTCAGCTCGTCGACCCTCGACCTAAGGGCTTCTCCCGCCTCCGATAACTTCAGATTCTCCGACTTAAGCCTCATGAGCTCCTCTTCAAGCTCACTCACCCTATCCTCTAAGCCTAGGTTCTCCTTCCTCAGACGATCGATCTCCACCCGATATGCCTCGATCTCCTGGGCCATATATGCTTGACCGAGATGATATCCGAGGATGAAGCAGATTATGGCCGCGACGACCAAAACAACATATGCAATCTCCCTGAGATATCTCAAGGCTTCTCGCATGAAGTCTTAAAATCGGTTAGATATAATCGTTTACTTCTTCTTGAACTTTAAGGCGACGATGGAGACGGCTATGATCACTACCACGATTACGATGATTAGGGTTGGGGTGATCGATGGCCTCTCAGGCGGCTTAAGCTCCTCGGTCTTGGTCGTGGTGATAGTCGGGGTTATCGTAGGCTTTACGGGAGGCTTCTCACTCAAGCTTATCTCGACAACCCTCTCTGAAACTATTGAGGTGGAGTCGCTGTAAGCTATTATGGATAGCTTATAGATCCCCTCCTTAAGATCTTTGAAGACCTCAGCAGGTATCTCGACCAAGCCCTTCCCCGCACGCGCCTCATAGACTATCTTCCTAGAATATGGGTCGAGTAGAATGAGCTTTAGACCGAGCTTTCCAGGCCCATCCACGCGAATATCCAATTTTAGAGGCTCCCCCTTAATAGCGTTCACTATTCTGGGGGCATCGAGCTCTATCCCCTTGGGCTGGCCGACATAGAGGTCTGAGGGCTTAAACGGATAGCTTGGATCCCTGAAAGCTCTAAGCTCAGCATATTGCTCTGCCACAGTCCCTATCTTCTCTAAGTAGAATGGGCCGTTGCTTATCACTAGGTGGCCATGATCCTTAAACCACTTAATCGAGGCCGAGTATCTCTTTAAAGCCTCCTCGACGCTCTCGAAGGATCCCTTAGATGCTGGGATCTCGAAGACGTTTCTGGGATATTCTCCAGCCTCGATCAACTCTTTAAGGATGCTTACAAGCCTTCTCGCCTGCTTAGGCTCTATCAAGTTCAGCCAGTCGACCTGCATCCTAGCGGCAGCCGTATCGCTATAAGCTGCCTTCTTCTCCTCGAAGACCAGTATATCCATCGCGTATAGTATCTCCCATGGCATGCTCGCGCCCCACGGCTGAGCATATTCAGCTATATAGTCCTTGATCGGGTGCCAATAATCGACGTAAACCTCAAACCTATACTCGTCTAGGATTCTGAATCCCTTGAATGTCTCGAGTATAGGCTTACTCGTGGCCGCTAAGGCCACCTCGATCTTAGACTTCTCTGGATTATATGCCATGTCGAATGTCTGGTAGATTGAGTATAGGACATCGCTCCAACCCATCCCTATCCCGTGATGCCACCTAGACTTGAAGTATAGGCTGTAGTCTATGATAACCTTGCTCCTAGCTTTAACTCCCTCACCAACCCTGACCCATGAATTACTCTCAGAATCCCAGATGAAGGCATCTTCCGGCACATCGATCCATCCTTCAGGCCCAGCGGTCTCAACCGTGTAGTTGGCTCTGAATGGTATCGGGATCCCGGTCGAGGGATCTCTCCAGATCGGTGGGTCGTGGAGCTGTCTCCAAATATCTACGCTATAGACATCGGTGAAGCCCGCGATGGGGTTCCAAGCCGATCCCATGTATGGCCTCACCCAGAGATGACCCACCTTGAGTTCCCCGCCCTCGACGTAAGCCGACCTTAGGGTCCAGAGCGATCTTAGACCTGAGACCGCGTCGGTCGAGACCCCTTTTAGATCGACTCTAGCGGGTAGGGCGTTCATTACGATCACCACCCAAGCTCTAATCGATTCCTGTAGGCAGAGCTTCGTCGCCTCTACATAGAGCTCGTTCCTCTCGGCCAAGTCCCTATACTCTCCCTTGAAGAGCCTCTTCCCAACCTCATCCAATCGCTTGTTCTTGTATTGCCAGAACCCGTATTCGAGCCATCCCGGCATATATCCAAGCCATGGGGCGCACATCTGGTTTATCGTCGCATAGTCATATCTCTCGACAGCCCCCCTCCCCCAGCCCTCCGTGTATAGGTGCCATTCAAATGCGGCTGGATCGGTTCTATAGACTATTGAGAGTGCTTGGGCGAAGTCCTTGTATAGTCTCTTCACCGTGAATCCCAGCTTCTCAAGCTCTTCGGCGAGCATGTTCCCTATCTCCCTCCTCTCATCCTCGATCCTTATGATGAACTTCAGTTCGACAGGCTTCCCCCCATAGATCCACTTACCGTTAACCAGCTCCGCCCCAGCCTTCCTCATCTCCTCGAAGATAATCTCCTTGGCGTAGTCCGGATCATAGGTTATCCCCAGCTCCCTCAATGCCCCGGCAACGACCAAGTAATCGTAGTCGAGTGGAGATACATGGGAGTACATTGGGAGGGCGAAGCCCCGATAGATCGAGTTGGCGATGGAGTCCCTATCGATCAGGAACTGGATCGCCCACCTTATCCTCCTAATCGATAATGGGTTTAGGGATCCCTTGGGGGCTGGCGCGGGATTCATCAAGATCGATATCATGGATGATGGGGCTTCATAGATCCTAACCTCCTCGCTCTTAAGATACTCATACGCCGTCGAGACCTTCAAGTTATAGAGATAGATGTCTATATCCCCCCTCTCAATGAGCTTCGGCGCTAGATCCTGATCGACCTTCTTGAAGATTAGCCTATCGACAGCGGGTCCGGGCTGATCGTGGGGAGGTATGTATTTCTCCTCGGCCATCACCGGTGCTATGGTCGTCATTAGGAGCATTATGATTATGAGCGTTAGCGCGTGCCTCATCTCCTCATCCTCCAGACCCTAATCATGATCAATGCGATTATCGCCGCCGAGATTATTAGGAGCGCCGCCAGTATGTGGGTTAATTGGGTTAGCGATTCGACTTCCGATCTTAGGGCCTCAATTCTGTCCATGAGCTCAGACTTCGAACTCGACCTAGCCTCGATCTCCTTAGCGACCTCCTCGACTTCCTTCTTAAGCTTTAGAATCTCATCCAATATCCCTTGATAATCTTCCTCCCGTTTTCCCAAGATCTTCTTGATGGAGTCCATCCCGAACTCTGCATAGAAGTATCCCTCAGCTTGGTTTCCTGAAACGTCTATCGCTCTAACCCTGTATGGCCCCTCCCCAAGCATGGGCATGAATATATCGACCTTAAACTTTCCCTCATAATCCGTCCTGGCGACCGATACGTATGCGTCCCCAACCTGGATATAGACCTCCTTATCTGGGATGAAGTTCTCCCCGATTATCGTGACCTTCTGCCCAGCCGCGCCCGCCGGAGGCGAGATCAAGATCGTGGGCAGCGGGATATGCCCCGATCTAGCGAAGCCTATCTTCATGTTGGGTGATTCCGGTCTCCCAAGCCTAGTATCCGTCCAAGCTATATACACGTCCTCGTCGGTCGCCTCTATGCTCCAATAATCTCCGATGTATAGGTAGAGGCCGAAGTTGGGGTTCGATGGAGAGTCCGTCACCCTCACATTCCTTACCCACGTCTCACCCCTATCGGACGACTTCGTGTAATAGATATGGTATTCTACATCCTTTGGATCGTGCCTCCTATCCCCCCAAGCAACGTGAATCGTTCCATTCGGGCTAACGGCTATCGCCGGTATGAATTGATCCCTCGTGGTCTCATCGTCGTTGATCCTCTTAGCGGAGCTCCAAGTCTTCCCCCGATCGAGCGATCGATAGAAGAATATGTCTGAGTCATCCGGGCTTAACATCCCTGGCCTGGCGGCGACTACCAAGTAAACCTCTCCACTAGGTCCAACATCTATCTGGGGCATCATCGAGACCCATGCTCTGAAGAGGGTTGGTGGAAGCTCGTAGTCGAGTTCGAGTAGACGATCTACATGGATGGGCTTCGAGAAGGTCTCTCCCCCATCATCCGACCAGACTATCGTTGGAGCGAATAGCCCGTCCCACGGCCCATCATTCAAGGAGTCATAGTATGCCACGTATAATCTGCCATCCTCGGCGACCTTAGGATTCGATCCTTGAACCACTCTCCTCCTCTCCTCCCCAGCCCAGTAGGAGAAGGTTGGGCTGACCTTCTTGGGCGAGCTCCAAGTCTCCCCACCATCGGTTGAATATACGAGCTTTATCGTCGTGCTTATCAGCGGGGCCATGATATATGGATACTCCGGAACTAGGGGATAGCGTAAGACGAACTCGGTGTATGTGACGTAGATTCTATCCTTGCCTCTATCGAATGGGTCTGGGCCTACGGCTATCCTAGGTCTATCCAAGAAGACCACGACCACCTCATCCTCTCCAGCATAGATGTCTCCTACGGCGACTATCCTTGGAGCGCTCCAAGTCTCCCCACCATCAATAGACTTCGAGACGACTATGCTGGCTTTCTCATCCCCCACGACGACGTTTAAGGTTCTAACCCACTTCCATCCAATTGACATATAGGCAAAGTAAACCGTTCCATTCCTATCAAACGCTAGGGAGACATCGGATCCAAAATCATCTTTTTGGAGCGGGACCATGGGATATGGGCCATTCCAAGTCTCCCCACCATCCATGCTGACGTAAGCCGATGGAGCATAGAAGCCATAGTCATTCATTCCTATGACTAGGTTGTCCGGATCCCTCGGGTTCACGGCTATGCATGTCTCGGCTTGATACGGTATTCTGCCGACATCGATCGATATTAGGAGGTTTCTGCTAAACTTTGGAGAAGGCTCCCTATACGGTATCCTGACCGGTAGGCCTGGAGCTTGGGCCGGTGCAGAAGCCAAGCTCTCAGATCTCGTGAAGCTCTCATAGATGTCGTAGCCCTTTACCTTAAGCCAGATAGGGCCTGAGAGGAGCTCGGCCACCGGATCGAGGAGCCTCTTATCATAGATTATTGCGTGCTCATCCATCGCATATATTGAGCCGATCATAGCTGAACCCATCGAGATTACCAAGATCATCACCAACACTTTCATGGCCATCCATCTAAACATCCTTGACACCAAAATCCCGTGAAAACCCCTATTAATTAAGCCTTTGTCAAGGATCTTGAGAAGAGTCGAAACATCATAGGAGATTCAGGACAAAAGTTTCCCATTTCCGCCAAGGGTTAATCATCTGAGAAAGTTTATAATCACCTTAAAATCTTATGGAGTGAATGTCCGCTAGGAGATTTAATGTGATCGTTGTCGGCGCTGGGCCCGCTGGGGTCTCGGCTGCCAAGTCCGCCGCTGGAGTTGGTGCGAAGACTCTCTTGCTTGAGATGAATCCTAGGATCATGGCGATGAAGCCGTGTGGAATGGCCGTGAGTAAGGCGACTCTAGAGACGGCCGAGGTCGAGGCGAGCCCGAGACTGATCCACAACGAGGCCTATGCGATCGTCTACGCCCCAAACATGAAGTCCATAAGGCTTCATGGAACCGGATATCTCATAAACAAGACCATGCTCCTGCAGGAGATAGCGTGTCAAGCGGCTGAAAGGGGGGCTGAGATCCACGTCGGTGAGCGGGTCCTATCAGTTAGGCGCGTGGATGGATTGATGAAGGTTGAGACGAATAGGGGGGTTTATGAGGCGATGGTCGTGATAGGTGCCGATGGATATAACTCGACGGTCGCGAGGTGTCTTGGAATCAAGGAGAGGTCTGAGCCGATTCCAACAATTCAATGCGTAATGGCTGGATGCAAGATCAAAGATCCACATGCGGTTAGATTCTATCTTGGAAATGAGATAGCGCCTAAGGGATATGCTTGGATCTTTCCATGGAATGAGAGGGTCGCCGAGGTTGGGATAGGCGTTAGAGGCGCTCCGATAAAACCGTACCTCGACAAGTTCATCAAGATGTTTGAGGACGAGCTTGGACGCGCCCAGATAATAGATTATAGGGGCGCCCCGGTTCCGGTTGGAGGTGTGATAAGCGAGTTCATCCAAGATAATGTGATCCTGATAGGGGATGCAGCTGGAATGGTGATCCCATTGACGGGTGGAGGAATACATTCATCGATATCCTCTGGCTTAACGGCGGGCGAGGTCTCTGCGGAGGCCGCCCTTGAGGGGGATGTGTCGAAGGATAGGTTGATGGAGTTCGTTGAGAGGTATAGGCCGTGGCTGGATAGGATTAGGAAGAGCTTGAAAGTCCTGAGAGCCTTAGAGAACTTGAGCGATGAGGACTTGAACCTATTGGCGGAGATTTTAGATGAGAGAGATATCATCGACCTAGCGAATGGACTTGAAATCTTGAGGGTTGCTAAGAAGCTTCTGAGACATCCTAGGTTAGCTGTAAGATTGGCTAAACCCCTCCTATCGGGATAAGCTAATATTATGGATTCATGGAACTCATGGAGGGTGGGGGAAATATCGGGGATAGGCCTGCCTAAGATGCTTGAGCTTCCAGAAGAGCTAAGGGTAGTCGAGGTGTCGGCCGATCCGCGTAAAACCGCGGTCATGGTCATCGATATGCAGAACGACTTCATCGAGGAAAGGGGTAAGCTATATGTTCCAAGATCCGAGAACTTGATAAAACCAATTAAATCGATCTTGGATAAGGCTCGCGAGGCAGGTGCGACCATAATCTATACTCAGGACTGGCATCATGAAAATGATCCCGAGTTCAAGGTTTGGGGGGAGCATGCATTAGCTGGTAGCTGGGGCGCGGAGATAGTTGAGGAGCTTAAACCCAAGGAGGGCGAATTCATCGTGAGGAAGCCGAGCTATGACGCCTTCTATGGAACTCCACTAGAACATATCTTGAGGTCTAGGGGCTTGGAGAATTTGGTCTTGACAGGGGTTTTAGCGAATATCTGCGTGCTACACACAGCTGGGAGCGCGGCCATGAGGGGATATAAATTGATAGTCCCGATAGACTGTATCCTCGCGTTAAATGATTTCGACTATGCTCTATCGCTTAGGCAGCTAAGCTTCATCTATAAGGCTAAGCTAACTAGATCTGACTTGATGGGATTTGGGTGATGGAGTTGGGCGATAACAGGAGGTTCTATGTCGCGAGTGAGGAGGAGATCCTTGAGGGGAGGATCACGGACGTATATTTCATGAGGACTAGGGAGATCTTGGAGAAGTCCGGTGAATCCCATCATAGGGTCTATGCGGAGGTTCATAACTATGGCCTTCCAGCCGGATATGATTGGGCGATCCTAGCGGGAGTGGAGGAGGTTGCGAACCTGCTTGAGGGCAAGCCGATAAACGTCTACTCGATGGATGAGGGGGAGCTCTTCAGAGCCTTTGAGCCTGTCCTGGCGATCGAGGGGAGGTATGTGGACTTCGGAGTCCATGAGGCTGGACTGCTCGGAATCCTAAGACATGCGACGAGCATAGCGACTAAGGCGGCTAGGGTTAAGCTCGCTGGATGGGGTAAGCCCGTCCTCTTCTTCGGGGTGAGAGCGGTTCATCCAGCCATAGCCCCCATGGCCGATAGATACGCGTTCATCGGTGGATGCGATGGAATCTCGGGGGTTCTCGGGGCAGAGCTCGCTGGAGTCAAGCCCACGGGTACAATGCCTCATGCCTTGATATTGACTATGGGCGATCAGGTTAAGGCTTGGAGGGCTTTCGATGAGATAATCTCCAGAGATGTTCCGAGGATTGCGCTGTGCGACACGTTATCGGATGAGAGGTTTGAGAGCTTGGCCGCCGCGAAAGCCCTTGGAGAGAGGCTTTATGGGGTGAGGCTCGACACCCCAAGCTCCAGGAGGGGGGATATGAGGAAGATAGTCTTGGAGGTTAGATGGGCGTTGGACTCGGCCGGCTACAAGCATGTCAAGATCTTCGTGAGCGGGGGACTCGACGAGGAGGATGTTAGGAGGCTCGTGGACGTTGCGGATGGGTTCGGGGTTGGGACATCGATAGCCTTCCCGAGATCCATAGACCTCGCTATGGATATAGTCGAGGTGGATGGGGAGAGCTTCTCGAAGAGGGGGAAGCTCCCGGGTAGGAAGCAGGTCTATAGATGTGAGGATCTCCACGACACGGTCACGAAGTTCGATGCGAGGCTTGAGAGCTGCCCGGTCTGCGGAAAGCCCGTCAAGCCCCTCCTAAAACCATTAATAATCGATGGGAAGATCGTGAGGGAGTTTGAGAAGCCGATTAAGGTTAGGGAGAGGGTTTTAGGGACTCTTGAGAGATTGCGTTTAATCGAGAAATTCGATCCAGAGCCCAAATTCTTTGTTCCATAAGATCGTGAGCATCCGGAGGTGTGCGAGGTGGTCAAGAGGATCGTTATCTGCATAAGCGGATTGGCGGCGACGGGGAAGAGCACCCTGGCGAAAAGCCTCGCAGAATCTCTTAACCTAAGATACGTCTCGGGTGGAGATGGGTTGAAGATGTTGGCGGTTGAGAGGGGCTATAGGCCTGGGGGG
>Ga0209410_1000146_pt1 | contig 29238 bp, 26 predicted proteins | sample Mar14436cmmetaG_FD_184135 | JGI IMG/M metagenome (GOLD analysis project Ga0209410, IMG submission 184135) | Marine hydrothermal vent microbial communities from Guaymas Basin, Gulf of California to study Microbial Dark Matter (Phase II) - Marker... ... | reverse complement strand
CACATACGAAATTCTGGTATTCCGCCCACACCACAGACGCAAATAAAATCAAAACCAATAAGAAAATTCTTTTGAGCATATGAATCAATCTGTTTTTAGTATTTATATTCTTTTCTATTTTAATTTTTATTGATGAAACTCTATCTCAAATTGTTCATAGGACTAATTCTCCTCATAGAAGAATGTAGTGCGCAAATGTTTCAGAACTATTTAGTTGGTTTGTGTCACATCACATATAATCTCGTGTATCTTGCACTCGCAATAGTATCTGCAGTTGTTGTTTTTTTGCTTGTGCTTGGAGGCACAAAAATCATCTCCGATGATGAGGAATCCAGAGAAAAGGGAAAATCGATGATAAAGAATGCTATATGGGGATTCATAATCATCCTTATAATCTCGGGCTTTGGTTGCTATGTTGCAAGGTCTTTGAATTTCCCCGAGTGTGTGCCCTGTCCATGGGAGGGCATCTATAGACCACCGCCGGCATGGGGGGAATACTTTCCAGTAAGAGTTAACATAACAACACCTCACGATTATGATGTGTTTGAGAACGGTACTATCGTGAATTTTAATGCCGATATATATGATGGATATCCCTATTTTGATTGTATATGGAATTTTAATGATGGCACCACGACAGAGGCTCTGACCGACCTGAGTGTGAGGAATTGCAACATAAATCATGTATTTGACCTTGGGGATAAGAAATTTATGGAATATACAATTGATGTTGCAATAATTGATGATTGGCAGTTTAAGGCAAAGGATTCTGTTACTATATATGTGGTCGCACCGGGATTTGTTATGGTGGAGATAATAAAACCGGAGGTTGATAAAAGACCCTTATCCTTGGGTTATGCGACAGCCTACTCGGGATTTCCAACAGACTTCGAGGCGAGGATTATTTCTGTAGCGCCATCATTTAACTATTCTTGGAATTTTGGAGATGGCACATCATATAATGGTACAACAACCGATAGAATTATTAATGTTACTCACACATTTGCCAATCCCGGTTTATATGAGGTAAGGTTAGATGTTATCGACAATGATGGCAATACAGGTAATGATACATTATTCGTTTATGTCCTCCCGGGTTTATGTCCATCATATAGCGCTTACGAGTTTATAAATCTCAAGATAGATCCGGACCCAGGTTGGCCGAGTCCGCCTACACCGGAGTTATGGGAGTTCCACTTTACAAATGCCAAGAGTGAGGCGCCATTCCCGGGGCTAATACCAGGGACAACGGAATGTACATTTGATTTAAGTGTATATAATTACTCGGATACATATCCCTGCGGTATCATGGTGGTTAATGAAAATACCTGGGGAACTGATGACGCAATAGTTGTCTGGGTGAAGAAGGGGGCAACCATAGACCAAAAAAAACCTGACGGAAGTGATGCAGATAACCTTGCTCAGGATTTGGGTGCAAGCAACTTTATATATTGTCCAGACTGCACTACTCCCGGTTGCGAAGTAGATTCTGCGAGATGTGATGCGGCTGGAGCGAGTATGGTAGTAGATGCAAATTATTTTGGTTATTCGGGTTCTAATATGTGCGGAGATAATCATTGGTCATGTGACACATGTCCACCGAGTGGTAGTGATGAATGCGACTGTAGTCTATCTACATCAGATGATGCATATTTTCCAAAATACGCGATCCTGTGTGGCAATGATGGCAAATGGTATCCCTGTATTTCTCCCTGTTGCCAAGGTAATTTTGCATGCACGGAAGATGGATTATGGATAGATTGTTCTGCCTTGGGTAAGCTGTGTCGCGCTGGAGAATGTGTATAAAACTGTTCTAACATCCTCCACAAAAAATATACCAAAATATTTATACCAATTACTACAAAATATAAAATTAAAAATATAAAATTAAAATGACACTAAAGAAGGCACTAATACTTTTTTTTCTTTGTGCAATTGTCCATTCAGTCGGTGTATCCGCGATTACAGACCTCGTAACAAAATTCCCAGATAATTCATTACAAACAACCACAAACTTCTTTGTTAAGGAGTTGAATTCATTAATTACTGCAATAAGAATACTTCTAATTAATTATCCTGATCCGAGAATAGTTGAGAATATGGTCATGGGCTTTATAAAAATTCTCATACCGATCTACATAATCGCAATAATAATAAATGGAATCTATCTCTTATTTGTGTCCATTTCCCCGGAGGGTAGGATGAGGGCAAAGTCGATGCTACTAAAGTTAATTCTCTCCATGATTCTTGTTTCCATGTCCATGGATATTTATGATATATTGGTTGGGATATCATACGGTCTAACCTACAGTGTTGCGGGAAATGCATATATTCAAACAACACTATTGCCGCAAGAGTTGAGAATTGAATTGATAATCTTCCTTATAATAGCACTCTTTATAACATTCCATGCAAGCATCGTTATCATGATAATAAATCTGATGATATTATTGATGGGTGCATTATTTCCATTCACATTATTCTTTTATTTCTTCGATTTGACAAAATCTATTGGGGCGACACTACTCAGATATACATTTATGGCAGTATTTTCACCGGTGATAATGGCGTTGGTTCTTATGGTAGTTACATCCACATTAAATGTTTATTATTTTCAAACGGGATATGAGGAGATTGCATCACTCCTTATAATTCTTGCCGGATTCATTCTATTAATTTTTGCTCCATTGATGATGTTGGGCATATTGCAATGGATTGGTGGTGCTATCGCCGGAATAGGAATCTACTTGGCAATGGCTCAACCATTTCGGGGTGCTGGACTTCTTGGTGCCGGGTTAACTACCGTTGGTGGCGTGGCTGCTGGCATGGGTCCGGGGGCATTAATGGCTGCCGGTGCATCATATGCATTTGGAAGTGCGGTGTCAACAAGAACGAGAAGAAGGTAAAATAACAATGAGTTCGGGAAAATATGCTATAATTGGCTTGAAGGATTTGGGTATAATTGGAGCGGTATTATTTCTACTTATCCTCATGTCTACAAACGCCATGGCATTTTGGGATAAGGTAAAGGACTTCCTTGTATCATTTGTAACTTATGTCTTTGAGGGTATCGCATATATAATTAACCTGGCAATCAATTTATTTCTAATGAGTTTAAGTGGGTTGATAGTATGGAACCCAGATCCCTATGCTGTAAAGGGCATGGTCTCGGGCTTTATAAAAATTCTCATACCGATCTACATAATTGCAATAATAATAAATGGAATCTATCTCTTATTTGTGTCCATTTCCCCCGAGAAGAGGATGAAGGCGAAGTCGATGTTAGTGAAGTTAATTTTTTCAATGGTCTTAATTTCTGTATCTCTTGATATATTTGCCCTGATATTGAAGATATCTGAAGCGATATCTAATGGTATACTTGCGGGACTCTGGATAAATACCGGATTTATCACCCAACTAACAGCAATAGCCTTTCCATTTACACTTGCTGGTTTACAGGGCTATTTATTAATTGCGTTTATTGTTGTTTGTCTTAGACATTTATTTGTGCTTGTTATGGCTGCAATGTTTCCATTTACACTCTTCCTTTACTTCTTTGATTTTACAAAGAGTGTTGGAGTTAGACTATTAAAGTATTCATTAACTGTTATATTCACCCAGGTTGTAATGGCTCTCATACTCGCAATCACAATCGTTGGTGTTAATAATATTGACGCAACTACCCTCCTGGGTAAAATTGCACAACTATTCTGGTGGAATGCTGGACTATTACTGATAATAATCTCGCCATTAATAATGATGGGGATTATGCAATGGCTCGGCGCACTTATAGCAAGTGCGGGGATGATAATCTCTCTCATACCTGGGTTTGAAGCGCTTGGAACCGCATTAACATTTGCTGGCAGTTTAATGGCTGGAATGGGCGCATCATCGTTTATTAGTGCAGGTGCAACCGCAGGTTTTGCATCCGCGTGGGGCGATGTCATGGGGACGGTTGCGGCAAGACCCAGAGCACACACTCCGCATGCACCTCATGGACCAGCACATACTCCGCACACGCCCCACGAACCAAGTAGGCCGACTGCGGCACAAAGAAGAGCAATACATCGGGTCAGAAGAGAGATGGAAACGCCAAAGAGACCATTGCCAAAGCCAAGGGGTGTAAGAGAAAAAGTAAGGTCGAAGGTAGAGGTCTTAAAAGGGAAATGGGAAAGGGTAAAACCGTGGGTTATTTCTCCAGGATATCAGGTATATAAGAGGGGATACTTCGGTAGAATAGGCAGATCCATAGGAACTAAACTTGGAATTGCTGGTGTAATGGTAGGTAGGATCGGTGGGAATATTGGTCTAAGGATTGGCAGGCGTATAGGTAGAATAAAATATGTCAGAAAGGGCATCAACATTACAAAATCTATTGCCAAGAGAATTTCCAAGTCAAAGGTCGGGATGTCAATCGGTAAAATCGCAAGAAAGGGTGCTGGATTTGCAGAAGATACCATGCGATATGTATCTACGAGGGGAATTGTTGGAACTGGAGTGGATATTACAAAATCTATTGGTAGAAGAGCTGTTGGAAAATCCAAAACCCTGGAACGAATTGTCGAATCTGAACCGGCTAAATGGGTTAGAGGAAAAATTGGTAAGGGAATTGGACTTGCGGGGGAGTTTGAGAGGGCTCATGTAGAGGAGATAAAGAGGATGATGAAGTTGCCCAAGAAGGATTTGGCACTGGAGGTTGGGTTAGATATTGCCGTTCCGGGGCGTTTGGGTTATAAGGTGTTCAAGGGAACCGGTATTGGAAGGTCTATAATAACGAGGGGTGAGAGGGTCATCACGGAGGTCGGAATCCCGGCTGGAATTGCACTTCAGAAAATCTTCTCATGGAAAATGGCAAAAGAGATGGGTAGAGGGGTTGGAATCGGATTAAAGAGTACAACTATAAAATCTGGTAGATTAATTGCAAGGGGAGGAGTTGGAGCTGGAAGATATATTGGCAAAAAGGGTAAATGGCTCGGAGAAAGGGGAGTTGCACTTGCGAAGTACATTAAGAAGAAATTTAGGAAATAGTTAAAAATGATTGCTGCAAAAAAGATAATTAATAAAAATTTCGGTAGAAAAATCCTCACAGTTTTATTCCTACTTTTGTCATTCTCAAGTATAAGTAATGCAACATACTATGTATGTCCAACAGATATAGATTATGGATGCGTTTGGTGGAATCCACTAACCTGGCCAGAGTGCTGGCTTAAAAGACTATATGACATTCTAAGTTGTTCGGCATATAATTTTGTTATTGGGCTCGGTGAATTGATAATGGAGAATCCAGATGTAAGTAGATTTAAGCCAGCAATTGATCAAATTATAACAATTCTCTATACCTTTTATGCCATATCAATTTTTGTAACAGCAATCTATATCATCTTAATCTCCGCATCTCCATACAATAGGTCAAGAGCAAAATCAATGCTACTTAGGCTATTGCTCGGTCTCGTATTAATTTCATTATCCATGGAGATATATGAAGTACTATTATCGCTCTCTGGCTCAATAACGAAGTGGTTTCTTGCGGAGTCGATGCTTACAAAGACAGGTATGGAAACGCTAAAGTTGATTATGATTATAAATTTCGCCTTTCTTATTCCGCTCATATTCTTCATTACTGTTACAGTATTGGCATGGCTCACTATTTTCATAAGATATTTGTTAGTTGTAATAATGGCAATTCTATTTCCAATAGGAATATTCCTGTATTCATTTGAACTTACCAGGGGCATGGGAATACATATTATAAGATACGCCTTGGTGGCGATATTCACACAACCCGTACAGGCACTAATGTTCTCATTAATGATAATTAGTTTAAATAATGTGGGTCAGGCCGGTGGATTTTGGGGCTATATTATTATTTTATTATTGGCAGCGGCATCATTTGCGCTGATTGCCCTTACTCCATTAATAATTTCTGGTGCAACAAAGTGGTTAGCATCGTATGCCGCAGCAACAGTCGCGGCAGTGGGATTTAGTGTGGCTTATAGAGCGAGCCCCCGTCTTGGTAGTGCGATGGTATTCTTTGGAGCACTCGGCAGTGGTATGGGTCCAGAGGCATTTGAAACGGCGGCGGCATCATATGTCCTTGGAAACAGGTACTTTACCCTTCGCAGGGATGCCAGATACTTCTATGGGAATTATGACAGATTTAGAGAATATGTTGTTAGGAAATATCCAGCCCTGACCGGATTATCTGCTCAGGAGGGATTTATGCTTAAGGAATTTGAGCACGCATTAAAGGATGCGGAAATCTACTATAACGACTTGAAAAGAATGGGTAAGAGTAAGGAATGGATCAAACACAGAATGAAAAACGCCGGATATGGGTGGTATCTGCCAAGAGAAGAGATAGAGAGACCAAGAATAAGTCGCATAACAAAGGTTTCATTACCCGCGGGGGTTGCCATGTGGGTCGGTAGGAGGATGAAGCCAGTAGGTATTAAGGCTACCGCTCTCGGTGTTAAAGCAGCTGGACTGCCAGGTGCGAGGAAAGTGGCTCCGAGGCTGAAGCCGGCAGCCAAGATCGTGCCAAAGGGAATTAGAAAGAAGGTCGTTGAGGGAGCGAGACTTGAGGTAGATAGAGCAAGGATCAGGAGATACAGGAAGAGACTTGGAAGGGTAGATAAACTAAAATTGGGGGGAAGGGGAGACTTCAGAGAAGTTCTGGATAAGGCTAAAGAAATCTTGGTGGAGGAGATGAAGAATGAGGGCTTCACAGACAGCAGTATAGAAATGATAGGAAGTGATGTCGAGACATTAAGAAGAAGGTTTAATTATACTATTGATCAGATAAATGACCCAAATATGAGGGATACCCTGGCAAGAGAGTTAGCTAACTATAAGATTGATAGATTATGGCAATATAGCGTGCCAGGAAGACCCACAAGATATACGAGCCCTGCGAGGGCATGGACGAGAAGATTTTTCGGTAATATTGAAGCGCTCGATAATTTTAAGAAAAATTTGAAGGGGTATCTTCTTTATAGATCCGTTGTCAGGGATAAGAATATACCACTATCTCAAAGATTAAAGAGAAGAATAGTCACAATGGCTGGAAGGAAGAGGAGTATAGATAGGGATCTGGTATTTAAGGAAATTAGAAAATTTGTTGATGAAGATCTGGAGATCGATGGATATAAATTCTATCAGAGAAAGAATGCAATAAGAAATATAGGCAGTATAGATGGTGTTAGAGATTATTTAAGGGTGGAATTGGGCAAGTCCGAGAGGGAAATAAAGAAGTTGGAGGGAAGAGCGAGGATGAATCTGTTAGAGGATAAGATTATAGACGCAAAAAGAGCACAACTATTGCGTAGTGGAATATCACATCATGAGGTCGAAAAGGAACTTGAAAAACTTTATGAAAGATTATATCAGATAGACAAGATCAGTGAAGATGACATAAATAAATTCAGGAAATATCTGAAAAAGGAATTCAACATGAGTGATTCAGAAATAAGAACTTATGAATCATCAATTCGTGATGAGGAATTGCTCAGAGAATTTAAAGAAATAGCTAAGAGTGAGGCAAGACAACCCTATCTAAGAGAGGAATTAGATTTAGAAGAGAAATGGGTGAGAAGATATAATGAATTATATGAGAAATTCAGAGATGAGGAGAGGGCATCCTGGGGTGCAACCACGAGTTTAATATCAAGTCAGGCAACTAGGGACTTCAGCAGGGTTAGTTCTTTGTATACGGAACTTGGACACAGAGCAGATGTTGCATATGCCGTTAGCCTATCAGAAAATCTTCACGCGAGAATGCTACTTGAGGATTATATGGGCTTTGGTCCAAGACCAAGTGAGTTTTATGTCGGCCTGGGTCCGGAGACGAGAAGGGAATGGGAGATGAAAATGAAGGAAGAGGATGATGAGGTCTGGAAAGAAATAATGGGTGAGGAAGGATGACGAGAAACAGAAATTTAATAATATTGTCAATAATTTTATTGGCACTAAGTGCTGGTGTTGCGGGTAAATGTAGTTGGGATCCACTCACATGGGGTGAATGCCTACTTGGTATAATAATAAAGATACTGTTAAATATCAATTCAGTAAATGCGTTTATAGGTATGCTAAAGACACTAATACTCTGGAAACCCGATTTATCTACTATAAATCCTCTGCTTCAGGGCTACATAAATCTACTTTATCCAATATTTGTCCTTTCAATAGTAGTTACCGGGTTTTATCTTATCTTAATGTCGGGTTCGCCCGCTGGAAGAACAAGAGCAAAATCCATATTCTGGAAATTGATAATAGGTATGATTCTGATTTCAATATCTGTAGATTTATTTAAATTAATGGTGGAAATAGCCTACGGTATGAGTTTAAAAATCTTGGCAACCATTCAAATGCCACCATTTCCCTTAGATATAAGCAATGTAATATTTTTTGTAATATCAATATTTTTAGCAATCTTTGTTATGCCACTCATACTAATATCAATTGGCTTAAGATTACTTCTCGTCCTAATAATGGCCGCATTATTTCCTCTGACACTATTCCTATGTCTGTTCGATATTCCAATAATAGGTTTAATTTCTCGAGAAATTGGAAATAAATTATTTAGATACACCCTGGCGGTTATATTTGCCCAGCCGGTTCAGGCAATAATGTTGGCAATAACAGTTATAGCTGTAAAGAATGTTGGTTTGGCTTCTGGATTTTCAGGAAGCATAGCGTCGATATGCATGGCGATAGCGGGTATGATAGCAATTGCCATAGCACCATTAATGGTGATGGGCGCACTAAAATGGATCGGAGGTGCGTTTATGGTACTGGGCATGATAGCGGCATTGAAAGGCAATATTGCGGCGGGATATGTTGCAACCGCAATTGGGGGTATGATGATGGGCATGGGACCATCATCATTACTTGCTGCCGGCGGAGCGGCATCATTTGGTGTTGCTAAGAGATATGGTGAACACGCAACACATCACACACATCATTAGAACTCATTGGGGAAAAAATGATAAGAATGAACAAAAAAACGACCCTTGTGATACTGGCAATAGTTCTGTTAGTTTTATCTGATACCGCATTGGCAGTTTGGGTAATTGACTGGGTAATGGAAAAGATATCCTGGGGATTTAAGTGGATGTTAGAGAACATCGTGAGGTTTGTCATTGCAGAACCCATTAATTATCTCTTAGGTCTAAAGAATGATGCGTGGAAAGAAGGTTGGGGGCTGTTGGGGATACTTGTTAATGCATTAAAGTGGAATCCCGATTTGAGTATCATAAGACCGATAGTGAGTGAGATAATAGAGGTATTATTGCCCTTGTATGTAATAGCAATGCTCATAACCGGGTTTACATGGTTATTTTTATCGTTATCGCCAGAAGGAAGGGCAAAAGCAAAAGCGATGTTGCTACAGCTTTTAATAAGTATGGTTTTAGTAAGTGCGTCCCTGCCAATATATCAATTTCTATTAGATCTCTCCGAGTTGCTTGTGAATTTTGTGATATCTCTCGTTGGAGGCATAGAGATGACTGGTTGGGCGAGCCTATTTACTGCGGCAAGTATTTTTTTGGTGGCATTTTTCTTTCCTTTAGCAATAGTCATATTACTCCTATTGGTTGTCTTCTTACTTGTGTGTAGATATATTCTGCTTTTGGTCATGGGTATTCTTTTTCCGTTGGCGATATTTCTATATTTCTTTCATCCTACCAGGGGTGTTGGAACAAAGCTTATCAGGTTTACCTTAGTTTTAATATTTACTCCCGTCGCACAGGCGATATTCCTGATATTTTCCTTGGTTGCATGTAGTAATGAATCCGGTGTGGTGGGAATTGCACTTATGTTTGGCGGAATAGTATTGATGCTATTTGCACCACTGATACTCGCGGGGTTTATGAAATGGATTGGCGGATTATTATTTGCATATGGATTCTATAAGCTGCCAGAATATGGTCATAAGTATGGTGCGTGGGGTGAAAGGGCTTGTGCCACAATGGTCTTTACTGGAGCATTAATGGCTGGTGAGGGTGCCGGTGCGGTTCCATTAGCCGGTACCATATTCTTCCTCGCTGGATTAGAGCATGCCGGTGAGCATTTTGCAGAAGGTCTTAGCGAGATTCCATCGGGGCATCATATGGAAACGGAAGTGAAGATAAGGGAATTCCAACTTAGAAGGAGGAGATTTAGAAATCCAAAAAGAATACCAAAAACACCAGAGGATTTTGAAAGAATTGCTCGTCAGTTGAGAAATTCTGGAGAATATGAGAAGGCCGCAGAGTATTATGAGAAGGCTGCAAATAGATACATCTCAGATATGAAATTAGAGCCATCTAAGAGTAGAGAATATGAACGCGCAGCAGCTAAAAATTACTTTGAGGCTGGTAGGATGTATGAAAAAGCAAATATGATAGACAAGGCCATTCGAGAATATGAAATGGCGGTCAAATTTGATAAGAATAATGTTAAATATCAGACGAAACTTGCGGATTTATATTTCAAAAAGGGTTAATCTTAAATGAGATGATGGAGAGGAATATATTTTATAGGGTATGCATACTGCTCATATTATTTTTTGTAATTCTTTCTCAAATTAGCTCGGCATTTGAATTTGATATTGACTATAAGGAGGTGGCAGAAAGAATAAAAGAAAAATTAAAATTGGTTTATTGCTTTTTTATTGCAATTTCATCGGCTGTAGGTGTATTGATCATTGCTCTGAGTGGGATGGAATGGTTATCATCACTAACTCCGGAAAATATCACAAGGGCAAAGAATAGAATAATCTATGCATTAATTGCTCTAATACTCATCTCTATCTCGTGCCAGTTAATAAACATATTGGTAGAATCGGCTGGATTTGCTCCAGTTGATTGCACATGTTTTTAATTTTTAAATTAAAATAAAATAACTATGACCAATTTAGACAAGATTTTAATAATTATCTTTTTTATTTTCCTAATAACTTTCCCAATAACTGTGGTGGATGCGCAGCCAGCATGTAACGCATTTTCCAGTCCATATAAAGAAATCTGTGAGAATGTATCTGATGCACTATGCAAGATACTACTATTAATCCAAGGAATAAGTTCGGCGGTAGCAACATTTATGCTTATCTGGGCGGGTTTGAAGTGGTTAACTGGTGGACTACAGGGCCCTCAGGAAATAGATGAGGCAAGAAAGATGATGATTGGGGTCTTTGTTGGTTTGGTTATTATTGCCGTGGCGGCACACTTCGTAAATTATCTATTTGGTCAGGATATTGGGAGTTTTTATTGTGGCTGAATAGCGGGGGGTGGATTTGAACCACCGACCTTCGGGTTACACAGCAAAAATCGGAGATTTTTTACACCAAAGATCTCCGAATTTTTGCATATGAGCCCGACGAGCACTCCTGGCTGCTCCACCCCGCTTTCTATTATCTTATATTTTCTTATTTTTCTTATCATAATTTTTTATTAGAAATTATAACTATTAAATTTATACTATTAAATTCAATCCCTTTGAATTTTTAACTATATTCATAATCTTTTCTATAAAGAATGGATTGATCCCTGTTAATTCTGAAATTTCTTCTACAGAGAATCCGGAGTTTATCGCATCAACGATATAAAATATTCTTTGATCAGTCGGAGTTATCAGATTTTCTTTAATCCTTTCCTTATTTCTCTCACCAATTCCCTTTAATGTGTCAATTCCTATATCCAATGACCTTATTGCCTTCTGTAGAGATTCCTCAAATGTTCTGCCAATTGCCATCACCTCGCCGGTAGATTTCATTTGCGTTCCTATCCTCCTGTCAGCATCTCTGAACTTGTCAAATGGCCATCTCGGAATCTTCACAACAACATAGTCTATCGATGGTTCAAATGATGCCGGGGTCTTCTTTGTTACAGAATTCGGGATCTCATCGAGGGTTTTTCCTATTGCTATCTTTGCTGCGACCCTTGCTATTGGATATCCGGTTGCCTTGGATGCCAACGCAGAGGACCTCGAAACCCTGGGATTTACCTCTATCACATAATACTCCCTCGTCTCTGGATGCAGGGCAAATTGTATGTTGCAACCACCCTCAACACCCAACGCCCTGATTATCCTTAGTGATGCACTCCTCAGTTTTTGATGATCTTCATCAGATAGTGTTTGAGCTGGAGCGACAACTATACTCTCCCCGGTATGAATTCCCATCGGGTCTATATTTTCCATGGAACAGATAGTAATGCAATTATCCTTGGAATCCCTCATTACCTCGTATTCAAATTCGTACCATCCAGCAACAGATTTTTCAATTAATACTTGGTGTATCATGCTTGCTTGAAGACCCCTCCTAACAATATCCTCCAATTCAGATTCATTATTTGCAATTCCTCCTCCACCACCTCCCAATGTATACGCGGGCCTTATTATTACGGGAAAGCCAATATCCCTCGCAGCATCTAATGCCTCTGAGAAAGATGTCACCGCCATACTCTCTGGAATTGGTTCATTAATCTTCTTCATCAAACTTGCAAATGATTCCCTGTCCTCGGCATTCTTTATCGTTTCTATCGGAGTTCCAAGAATTCTTACATCAAATTTCTCGAGAATTCCCATCGCCGCGAGTGAAGAGGCAATATTCAATCCGGTTTGACCACCCATTGTTGGCAGGATTCCATCGGGTCTTTCCCTCTCAACTATCCTTGCAATAATCTCTGGGGTTAGTGGTTCTATATACACGATATCCGCAATATCTGGATCGGTCATTATTGTTGCTGGATTGGAATTTACCAAGACTGTCGTGATTCCTTCCTCTCTCAGAGATAAACATGCCTGACTGCCGGAATAGTCAAATTCTGCCGCCTGCCCAATCTGTATCGGACCGGAGCCAATTATAAGAACCTTTTTTATGTCATGCATTAGAATAATATTTTATACTTAAATGTTTATATTTAATTTAATCTACATAATTTTAATCTACAGAAAAATGGCAAGATTTCCCGAGGCGGAGGCAAGAATCTTCAAGGGTGTATGCATGAATTGCAACGCAAGAAATCCATTGAATGCAACAATCTGCAGGAGATGTAAGAAGCCATTTCGCATACGCAGGAAGAAGAGAAAGAAGACCATGAAGGGCTGATTCTATTTAAAGATTCTAATCATAAAGTATAATATGCATTTTCAAATTCCCGAGCATTATATGGCTTATTTAGCACTCTCGATCTCAATAATTGGCTTGTTGATTTTGAAATTTGCATCAGATTCCATCGCTCCCGGAATTTCCAAGATCGATTTGATTGATACAAATTCCATAGGAAGGAATGTTCGCATCTGTGGTAATATATCAAACATTCATAGATTTGATAAGGGCTCCCTATTGATTACGGTGAACGATGGCAGTGGTGAAATTGATGTCTATGTTCCGTATTCAATTGCTAAGATAATTGATAATAAAATTTTTTCTTCGAGAGAAATTGATGTTATTGGAGAGGTAAACATCTATAACGGGAGATTGGAAATTGTTGTTAGGAATTTGAACTCTATTCGATTGAAAAATGATAATACAGGTCTCGAGCCTAAATGATTACTCATTCTGTCCAAGAGCTGTATATCTCTCAAAGGTATTGAGAGTGAAACCGAAGATGAGTAGAAGACTGCTAATGGGCAGCATATGGCATTTTATTATGAGAGAATTGTCTATAAGACAGCACAAATTTCTAAATAGAATTACCGATGGCGGTGAGATAAGAATCTTATTGTCGGAGGAGTTAGAGAAGATATTGAGGGATTTACCATTCATCTATGGGCATATCTCTAAGGATGACCTTGATGAATTTATACCAATTCTGAGGAAAGAGATTCAGAATGATATAGATGTTATGAGCAATAAATTGAATGAATTGATAACAAGGTTTGGAATAGAAGACGCACTGAGGATGATCACCCCGTGGAAAGTAGAATTTCAAGTAAATTCAAGGAGATTGGGTATGAGAGGGAGGATAGATAAGGTTATGAGGAATCCCGATATTTTTCCAGTGGAGATAAAAACCGGAAAATGTCCAGAGACTGATGTCTGGAATGGAAATAAACTACAATTGTGTGCATACGCGATGCTATTAGAGGATAGATTTAATTCTAAGGTAAACTACGGACTCATTGAATATACCAGAATTCAAGAGGAGAGGAGGGTCGTGATGACCTCAGCTCTGAGAAGGAATGTATTGGAGGTAAGAGATATGATAATCGATATCATTAATGGGCATATCCCCGAGAGGATTAAAAATTCAAATAAGTGCAATTCATGTGTGTATAGACATGAATGTGGTGATTTATAATTTATTAACTTAATATAATTTATTATAAATAAAATTAACAAATTAGAAATAACCAAAGTCTCGTAGTCTTCTCATTATTTCTTCCTTATCCTGTGCCCTACCACTCCTCTCTGAACCACCTTCAACTGATGGCTTAGTGCAAGGTTCGCAACCTATACTCCTATAACCCTTATCATAGAGGGGGTGGTATGGTAAATTTCTACTCTTTATATAATCCCAAATATCCTTTTCAGTAAAATGCAAGATCGGATGAACTCTTATGTGATTTTTTCTTGGAGAAAAGTATTTTTCATTTGCCCTTGCCTCTTGCTCATCCCATCTTATAGCAGCAATAATGGCCTTCCATCCATTATTTTTTATTGCCATATTCAGTGCCTCTGTCTTTAACAAATGACAGCACCTCTCTCTATCCTTAGCAATCTCAATCTTCTTTAATGCGTCTTCATTCCTCGCAATTACGAGATTCAGATTCCATTCCCTCTTTAATTTATTTATGAAATCGTAAGTTTCCTTGAATTTTACCGTTGTATCAACAAATAATACGGGTATTGGGACTCTGCCATTAAATAGTTCCCTGGTTAATCCCAAAACAACTGTCGAATCCTTTCCGCCAGTCCACGCAATTGCAATCTTATCTTTAAATCTCTCAACAGCTTCTCTTATCACATCCTTACTCTTCTCAACCTTTTCCTCAAATCCCATTTCCATAATTTCCTTGTCCATTTTTCATCTCCTCCATAATTGCATAGAATACATCCTGTAATTTTTCGATATCATAGTCAATATTTGTTATTAAGATTGCCTCTTTGTCATGGTCTCCCTTTATCTCCCCACGAGGTGTCTTTTCTGGCAAGGTCTGAACTTCTGCATCGTCTCTATCACAGAAGCCGTGGTCAGATATAATGATGAATTTATCTGCATAGAGAATTAATTTTCCGATAACAGAATCAATTCTTTTATACCATTCCAGGACTATTGGCTCATTCCAATGAAAGTGCTGTATTCTATCTAGTAATGAATAAACCACACACAATAAATCTGGTTTTTCCTCAAGAATTTCTATTGCCTTTGATGTAACCTTCTCCAATTCTTCCTGCCACTCATCTGGCGTTTCTGGGAGTCCATAGCCAACTGGCTTGAATTTACAGTTGAAATTATATGGGGGAATTACAAATGGGATGTTCAATGCTCTAACATCATAATTCTGTTTATGAAGAATATCCCAGATGAAATCCACCTTTATATCATCCCTCGTTTTGAGATTTCCATTCTCCACAAATGCTTTATGTTTATGTTCCTCTGGAGTCTTTCCAGAAAAGATGGAACACCAAGCAGAGGCAGAGATTGGCTTTTCATTTAAAATTAGAGTCTTATATCTTCCGATCTTCATCAATCTTCTAAAATTTTTCAATTCATTGATATTCGGCTTAATAATCTTCCATGTCGCTGCATCAATTCCAATAACTAGAAAAGTCATTTTAATTCAATCTAGATAGCCAAGAGCCCTTAATCTCTCCTTTACCTTCTCCTCGTCCTCCTTTGTAAATGGTTCTTCCCCTTCATCTTCTTCCTCCTCGGCGAGAATCTCTCTCAGAACAAATGTAACATAATCGGAAACTGAAGTAAATCCCGTACCATTTATCCTCTTCTTAATCTTTTCAAATAATGGCACGGGTATGCTTACGGAGGTAAATTTTTTCTCTTTTTCTTCCATTTTGTTCACCTTAATTAAATATAATTATATTTAATTAAGAATTTTAATCTTAAAAATAAAACAATAAATATCTAAAATATTAAGATGAAAATTGCAACAATTGGAGCGGGTTATGTTGGTCTCGTAACTGGAGTATGTTTTGCAGATTTGGGTCATGAGGTGATATGTGTTGATGTAATGGAAGATAAAGTAGAAAAGATAAACGAGGGAATTTCTCCAATCTACGAAAGGGATTTGGATTACATGCTTAAAAAAAATGTGGGTAAAAGGTTAATTGCAACTACCGACTTAGAATATGCTGTTAAAAATTCAGAAATCTCATTTATATGTGTCGGAACTCCCTCAAGAGATGATGGTAGGATAAATCTGGATTACATAAGAGAAGCATCTCGAGATGTTGGCAAATCTCTAAGAGATTTGGGATACCATCTAGTTGTTGTCAAGAGTTCTGTTGTTCCAGGGACTACGGAGAATCTCATAATCCCTGAAATTGAAAAATATTCTGGAAAGAATGCTGGTAATGACTTTGGAATTTGTGTAAATCCAGAATTCCTTAGAGAAGGACTTGCAGCTGAAGATACACTAAATCCAGATAGAATTATCATTGGGGAATTTGACAAGAAATCTGGGGACATCTTATTTAATTTATATAAAAAAAATTTCAATTGTCCAATTCTGAGAACAAATCTAAGGACGGCAGAAATGATAAAATATGCGAGCAATAATTTTTTAGCAACGAAAATTTCATTCATAAATGAAATCTCCAATATATGCCAAAAACTTGATATAGATGTGTATGAGGTTGCGAGGGGAATGGGCTTGGATCATAGAATTGGTCCCCATTTTCTTAATGCCGGAGTTGGTTTTGGAGGCTCTTGTTTACCAAAGGACTTAAAGGCAATGATAAAATTATCTCACGATCTTGGATATGAGCCAAAATTACTCAACTCCGTGCTTGAAATTAATGAGAAGCAAAAGTTGAAGGTCATTGAAATAGCAAAGTCGATAATGGATTTAAATAAAAAGACTGTAACAATTTTAGGACTGGCATTCAAGCCTGGGACTGATGACATAAGAGAGAGTCCAGCAATAACTATTGTAGATAAATTACTAAAAGAAAATTGCAAAATTAAGGCATATGACCCAAAGGCAATGGAAAATTTTGAAAAAATCAATAAGAAAATTTATTATGCAAACAGTGTTGATGATGCATTGAAAGATAGTGATCTTTGCATAATCCTGACAGAATGGGATGAATTTAGAGACATATATGATAAAATTCTCAGAATGAAAAATCCTCGAGTGATTGATGGTAGGAGAACATTAGATGGGAAAAAAGCCATGAAATTGGGTATTGAATATTTCTCAATTTATTGAGAAAAAATGGAAACGGTCCTAATCACTGGTGGAGCAGGATTCATAGGGAGTCATTTATGTGATTATCTTATAGAGAAAGGCTATAGAGTGATATGTGTCGATAACTTCCTCACGGGAAATAAGAAAAATATTTCTCATTTAATGGGTAGAGAAGATTTTAAACTCATACATCATGATGTTACAAGGTATATAGATATTAAAGAAAAAATAGATTATGTTCTACATTTTGCATCTCCAGCAAGTCCTAATGATTATTTGAGATTACCAATTCAAACCCTAAAGGTAGGCTCTTTGGGGACGCATAATGCATTGGGATTGGCAAAAAATAAGAATGCCAAATTTCTTCTCGCTTCAACCTCTGAGGTATATGGCGACCCCCTCGTAAATCCTCAACCAGAAAGTTATTGGGGAAATGTTAATCCGATAGGACCGAGAGGCGTTTATGATGAAGCAAAAAGGTTTGCAGAATCCTTGGTAATGGCTTACCATAGAGTTCATAAAATAGATACAAGGATTGCTCGCATCTTCAATACATACGGTGAGAGAATGAGAATGGATGATGGAAGAGCTGTGCCTAATTTTATTACCCAGGCCCTAAGAGATAAACCAATTACAGTCTATGGAGATGGGAAACAAACTCGAAGTTTTTGTTATATATCAGATATGATTGAGGGAATCTATAAGTTAATGATTTCAGATGAAAATTATCCAATCAACTTGGGAAATCCTCAAGAGATTAGCATTTTAGAATTTGCAAAATTAATTAAAAAAATCACAAATTCAAAATCAGAGATTGTGTTTAAGGAACTGCCAGAAGACGATCCGAAGGTAAGGAGACCAGACATAACAAAAGCTATGAAAATTTTGAAATGGAAACCCAAGGTTCCATTAGAGGATGGTCTGAGGAGGACTATAGAATGGTTTTCAAAAGAAATGAAAAAATAGCAGTAGTTGGTTTGGGTTATGTTGGCTTGCAATTAGCAATAAAATTTGCCGAGCATTTTAGAGTTATTGGATTTGATATAGATGAAGAGAGAATAGAAAATCTGAAGAAAGGGTGTGACAAAAACATAGAGGTTTCAAAGGAAGAATTTGAAAAAATTTCTGACAATATAGAATTCACAACCGATGAAAAAAGGATAAGAGGGGGTGAAATTATAATTATTTGCACTCCAACCCCGATAACAAAGGATAAAAAGCCAGATTTGAGTTATCTAAAAAATGCCTCCGAGATCGTTGGGAGAAATCTAAAAAAAGGCTCCATCGTTGTTTATGAATCAACAGTTTATCCTGGCTGTACTGAAGAGTTTTGTCTACCTATCTTAGAAAGGGAAAGTGGATTGAAGTTGGGAGACTTTTTTATTGGATATTCTCCCGAAAGAATAAACCCTGGGGATAAAAATCATACCATAGATAAAATCTATAAAATAGTTTCTGGCTGCAATAAAGAAACGACAGAAAAACTATCAAAGGTATATGGAAAGATAACAAGTGTTTATAAAGTTAGCTCAATAAGGGTTGCAGAGGCTGCAAAGGTAATTGAGAACATTCAGAGAGATATAAACATAGCTTTATTTAATGAGCTGGCAATGCTTTTCGATATGATGAAAATTGATAGCAAAGAGGTTTTTGATGCGGCAGCAACGAAATGGAATTTCTATCGCTTCTCTCCAGGACTTGTTGGGGGGCATTGCATTCCAGTAGATCCATACTATTTGGCTTATAAGGCCTTGGAGGTTGGGTATATCCCAGAGTTGATATTATCTGGAAGGAGAGTAAATGAAAATTTACCAAATTTTATTGCTCAGAAGGTTGTTAAATTATTAATAAAGAGTTGTGCGTCCATTAGAGATGCCAGTGTTCTAATCCTGGGGGCAACCTATAAGGAAAATGTTCCAGATTTAAGAGACAGTAAGGTTAAAAATCTAATCTATGAGCTGAGAGAATTTGGATTAGAAGATATCCTACTATATGAACCCCTAATCGAAAAAGAAGAAATTTTTGGTGTAAAGAATGAAAAGCCATCTGGAAAATTTGATGTTATAATTTACGCCGTAACTCATGATGAATTTAAAAATCTAAATATATTTGATTTTCTCTCCAAGAATGGCATCTTGATAGACATCAAAAGAGTATTTAATGGAGAAGAAATAGAAAAGAGGGGCTTTGTATATTGGGGTTTATAGGATTTATTTTTATATCTGAAAAATGGAAGAATCTGAGGGAGAGGGAAACGATGAGCATCTTAGAGGAACTGAGAGAGAAGTCCAGATTTGTTGAGTGGAACAAGGATGAAAGAAGGGAATACTATGGAATTATGGAGAAGATGCTGAGATATTGATATTTAAATATTCGGATATAAAAGATAATCATGCAAAAGATAATTTTTAGAAATAGAGAGGAAGAACTAAGGTTTTTGAATAATATTTATAGAAAAGAGGGTAAGGGATTGGTGGTCATTTATGGTAGAAGAAGGGTTGGTAAAACAGAATTGATAAAAGAATTTATAAAGGATAAAAAGGCAATTTATTATCTTGCAGATAAGAGGGGAACAAGAACAAATACGAACGAATTTGTAAAGTACTGTGCAGAATTTTTTAATGATATGCCCCCAGATGTTGATAATTTCGATGGGGCTTTTAGGTATATAATGAAGAGGTGTGGTAAAGAAAAACTCGTTGTTGCAATAGATGAATTCCCGTATCTGATAGAAAAAGATGATTCCATACCTTCCATATTTCAGAAGATTATAGATGAAATTATCAATAAGGGGAACATCTTACTTATCCTCTCTGGCTCAAGCATGAGTATGATGTATGAGGGAGTTCTCAGTTATAAATCACCACTATACGGCAGATGTGTTGGTAAGTGGGAATTAACACCTCTCAGATTCAAGGACATCTTAAAGTTCTTGGATAATATGAAGATAGAGGATATAGTCAGATATTACGCGGTATTTGGAAACATGCCAGCATATCTTGTTGTGATCAATAAACACCTCAGTTTTGAGGAAAATGTAATCGAGAATATACTTAAAAAGGGTGGAAGGCTTTACAGAGAGCCAGAGATCATCTTAAGAGAGGAATTATCAGAACCAGAAACATATCTAAGCATATTGGAGTCCATGACCCACTCCACAAAACTGTCAGAAATCGCTTCTTTATCAGATTTAAAGGCTAAGGATATGCCCAAATATTTCAGAGTTTTAATGAATCTGGGAATAATAAGAAGAGAAATTTCAGTAACAGAGAAAAAGACTAAAAAATCGAGGTATTATATAAACGATAATCTCTTTACCTTTTGGTTTAGGTATTGTAAACCATATCTCTCCCTACTTGAGATTGGAGAGGAAGACTATGTATTTAAAAAGCATATAGCGAATGATCTAAATAATTTTATCGGCAAACAATTTGAGGGATTATGCCTTGATATAATTGAGGAGAAATACAGAAAGAAATTTAATAAATTTGGAAGGTTCTGGTGCCATCATAAAGAAAAGGGTGAGAGAAAACAGATTGAAATTGACATTGTCGCATTAAATGAAAAAACTAAGGAGATTGCATTTTTTGAGGTGAAATGGAAGAATCTGAGGGAGAGGGAAACGATGAGCATCTTAGAGGAACTGAGAGAGAAGTCCAGATTTGTTGAGTGGAACAAGGATGAAAGAAGGGAATACTATGGAATTATAGCCAAAAGCATAAGGGAAAAGGAAATGTTTAGAGATAAAGGTTACATTTGTTACGATTTAAGGGATTTTGAAAAATTAGTAAGAAAAAGATGAAAACAAAAACGATTCTTGTTACTGGAGGGGTTGGATTTATCGGAAGTCATGCTGCAAAGAAACTTATAGAATTGGGGTATGATGTTGTGTTGGTCGACAATTTTAACAAGTACTATGACCCAAAATTAAAGGAAGCGAGAATTAAATATCTGCTTGGGAAATTGAAATTTAAACTCTATAGGGCAGATATTTGCAATTTTAAAGAATTAAGAAAGATTTTTGAAGAAAATAAAATTGATTTAATTTGTCATCAGGCTGCTCAGGCTGGAGTAAGATACTCGTTAGAGAATCCATTTGCTTACGAGGAGGTAAATCTGAAGGGAACTCTAAATCTATTGGAATTGGCAAAAGATTTTAAAGTTGAGGGATTTATCTTTGCATCAAGTTCCTCGGTCTATGGTGCAAATGAGAAGATTCCATTCTCGGAGGATGATGTAACGGATTCTCCAGTTTCTCTATACGGAGCAACGAAAAAAGCAACGGAGCTTTTGGTTTACAGTTATCATCACATGTATGGTATTAATGCCACTGGTCTGAGATACTTTACCGTCTACGGTCCTTGGGGGAGACCAGATATGGCTCTCTTCAAATTTACCAAGAATATTCTTGAAGATAGAGAAATTGAAGTCTATGGATATGGTAGAATGGAAAGGGATTTTACCTATATTGATGATGTTGTCGATGGAACAATAAAGGCAATAGAGAAGAATTATTCATGGGAAATCTTTAACCTTGGCTACGGAAAACCGCAAAAATTGACCTATTTTATAGAATTAATTGAAAATTATTTGGGCAAAAAAGCAAAAAAAAATTATTTGCCAATGCAACTTGGCGATGTTAGAAGGACTTATGCCGATATTTCGAAGGCAAAAAAAATGCTAAATTGGAAACCAAAAGTTCCCATTGAAGAGGGAATTAGAAAATTTGTTGATTGGTATAAGGAGTATTATGGAATATGAGGAAATTTGAGATGTCGGAGTATAAGAAATTTACCAAGGATACGATTATAATTGGGTTAACATCTCTTTTTTCAAAAATAAGGGGCATTATATTCATTGCAGTTATTGCAAAATCTCTTGGAGCATCAGCTTATGGTGTATATTCCATATTAATGGCAACTGTTCAATTGGTTGTTCCTATCTCATCTCTTGGTATGAGACCAACTATGATAAGATTCCTTGCAGGTGAGAGGGACAATAAAAAAATCCGTGAGGGTTATTATTCAATTTTATTTTTGACTTCAGTTACCTCATTGTGTTCATCATTGATCATGTTGTTTTCTGCTCCAGTATTAGCGTCTACTGTCTTTGGAGATTCACAAGCAACGCCAGTGATACAAGTAGGAGCATTCTTAATATTTATGCAGACCATTAATGGGATTAGTTACACATTCTTCCAAACATTTAGGAAGATGCATATATTCTCGTTCTTTAATTTGTCGCAAAATATAGGTGATACCATATTAGCTATACTTTTAGTATGGAACAATTTTGGATTAATTGAGATAATATACTCATTTTTGATCATAAGACTAATACTCTTTGTTACGGCTTCATTACTAATTTATAGGAGTATTAAGATATGTCCACCAAGAATTTCTATTCTTAGACAATTTCTATCATTTGGTACACCATTGGCATCGCTATCAATCTCTGGTAGGATAATAAGGTTGTTTGATAGATACATGATTGGATTTTTTTTAAATTCTACAGCTGTTGGAATTTATTCTGCAGCTTATGGAATTGGTGCAATTCTCACGATGTTCATGGAGGTTCCTAGGGCTGTATTAGTACCTACAGTATCCAAACTATGGGAAGAAAGAAGAATTAATGAACTGATGAATCATTTTAAATTTACTCTGAAATATTTTCTCATGATAAGTATTCCATCAATATTTGGTCTAGCAGCACTCTCAGAATCTATTTTGACCATTATGACAACATCTGAATTTATCTCTCAAGGACATCTTATAATCCCAATTATAGCAATAGCAGTGATGTTCTATTATGCGACATATGTTCTATTTGGTTTAATCTTCATGTTAGTCAAGAAAACTCAGATAAATGCATCTCTCTTGGCAATAGGAGCAATCCTAAACATAATCCTAAACATAATCCTAATCCCCTACTTTCAATCAAATTACAACTATGGAATCATGGGTGCTGCAATTGCAACGTTTATTTCATTCTTCACTATTGGAATAGCGACTGTTGTGCTCTCCCGAAAATACTTCACATTTGAGATAGAAAAATCCTTTATTCTGAAAAGTGTAATCTCAGCATCTCTAATGGCAGTTTTAGTCTATAAAATCAGAGTAAATACATTCCCAGAGATATTTATTCCAATCTCCGTGGGAGCAATCTTCTACTTTATTTTGTTGTTTATATTTCGAGCATTCTCTGAGAAGGAAATTAAATTCTTTAAAGAAATTCTTATTTCTGCTAAATCAAAATTTCTAAGAATTTAGAATCTTACTTTTAAATATGTAATACTAAAATATAGGTAAGAAATGAAAAACAATCTAACCAGAATAACAAAGAAAGGACAGGTAGTCTTGAGGAAGGAAATTAGAGATATGTTAAACCTAAAACCAGGTCAAATCATAGAAGAGAGAATTTGTGGTAAAGAGATAATATTAAGACCTTTACCAACTCTCATAGAGACTGGTGGTATTCTAAAGAAAATGGCTGAAAAGAGTACTCAGGAATTAATTAAAGAAATAGACGAAGGTTGGAAATAATGTATGTTATAGATACATACGCATTTCTGGAGTGGTTCGTCCATGGAAGTTCATCATATAGAGGATATTTTGAGGAGATTGAGAAAAAAGGTGCATATACAACAGAACTCGTTCTTCTGGAGATTTATCATATTGTATTACACAGAGAAAATAGAGAAAAGGCAAATCTGATATATAAGATAATATCTGGATTTACTGAGATAATATCATTAAATGATGATAGAATTAAGAAGACCGCTGAAAAGAGGAGTGAAATGCTTAAAAAAGGGAAAAAACTATCCTATACGGACTGTCTAAATTTGGTAGTTGCTGAAGAACTCAAAGTAAAGGTTCTTACAGGGGATGAAGAATTTAAGAATCTGCCAAGAGTCGAATTCGTGAAATAAGAATGAAAATTCTTTTAATTTCGGAATATTTTCCACCGAGGATTTTTGGTGGTGGGGAAATCTCCGCATGGTTAATAGCAAAAAATCTTGCTAAAGAAGGTCTAGACGTTTCGGTACTTACTTCATATTTTAAAAATTTGAAGAAATTTGAAATCAAAGACGGAATAAAAATTTATCGTAGATTAAAAACTGGGGAAAATCCAGTTTCTGGAATAGAAAATCTAAAAAGAGCCTTCATATTTCCAAATTCTCTGAGAAAAGAACTACTAAGATTGGATAAAAGAGAGAATTTCGATATCATTCATTGTATGAACATTAATAGCATTTTCGCTGTCAAGGTAAAGAAAAAAATAAAAAAACCATTTATAGCCCATATAAATGCTCCGAACCTATTTTGTCCCAGAGGAATTAAATTCACAGAAAAAATTTGCAAAGAGAAATGTTCACTCTTCAAGTTTATATCCTGCTATTCAAGGTATGGGAATATCTCCAGAGTTGAGAGAAAATTTTATCTAAGATACAATCCCTTTTTCATTCTTTTTGTATATTACCGCTTCCTCCATCGAAAAAAAATTCTCTCAGAGATAGATCATTTCATCCCAATAAGTTCATATATGAAAAATTTACTCTTGGAGGAGGGGATTCCAGAAGAGAAAATTTCAATAGTCCCAAATCCATTAGAATTGGATAAATTTTTAAATCTAAAAATAGAGCATCATTCCCCACCAAGAATCCTCTATCTTGGAGCATATGAGGAATTTAAAGGTCCTCAGGTTCTTTTAGAGGCTCTTTCTCGATTAAATTTAGAATTTGAGGCAAATTTCTACGGCTCGGGTTCATTAAGAGAAAAATTAAAAAGGGAAATTAAAACTTTAAATCTAAATAATGTTCATATTCATGATGGAGTAAGATATTCAGAGATACCAAAAATTTACCAAGAGCATGATATAGTGGTTTTTCCATCTCTCGTGCCAGAGTCATTTGGCAGGGTTGCTATAGAGGCAATGGCATCTGGAAAACCAGTTATAGCGAGTAGAATTGGAGGGGTTATAGATATTATCAAGGAAAATAAAAACGGTATCTTAGTTGAGCCAGGGAGTATTGAGGAATTAAAAAATGCAATAGAAAAATTAATTCAAGATTCTGAATTAAGAAACAAAATAGGGAAAAAAGGTAGGGAAATGGCTCATATGTATTCGGAAGATAAAATTGCAAAGAAAATAATTAAGGTCTATCAAAAAATGAGGTAGAAAATGAGGTATAAAATATTGGTTACGGGTGGAGCAGGATTTATTGGGGACCACATAGCTGGATTTATGCTAAAAGAGGAAATGAAGTAATTATCCTAGATAATTTATCTAGAGAAAAAACCGCTCTATATAACTGGAACCATCTTAAAAAAAATTATAATATAAAATTAGTTAGGGGGGATGTCATAGATAGGAAGAAAGTGGAGGAGCTAACCAAAAATAAAGATTTTATAGTTCATGCCGCTGCCCAAGTGGCAGTTACACACTCTATCCAAAATCCTCGTGAAGATTTTGAATCTAATGTAATGGGAACATTTAATGTTTTAGAAGGAGCGAGAAAGTCTAACAAAGATCCGACTATAATCTATTGTTCTACTAATAAAGTTTATGGAGAAAATGTGAACAGTGTCGAAGTTGAAGAAAGAGGAAAACGATATATCTTTCGTAGTAAAAAATATAGAGATGGAATTCCTGAGGACTTTCCTATTGATCTTTGTGAACATACGCCCTATGGATGTTCAAAGCTGGCTGGTGATATTTACATGCAGGATTATGCCTCCATTTATGGTCTCAGAACGGGAATATTTAGAATGTCTTGTATTTATGGAACAAGACAATTTGGAACAGAAGATCAGGGGTGGGTAGCACACTTTATTATTTCAACCTTAGAGGAAAGACCGATTACAATCTATGGAGATGGAAAACAAGTCCGAGACGTTCTCTTTATTACAGACTTAATTGAGGCTTATGATAAATTTAAAAAAAATAGCAAACATTTAAAGGGTGAGGTCTTTAATATTGGAGGTGGAAGGGAGAATACCATATCTCTTATAGAATTGTTAAATCTCTTAGAAAAGAAAACTGGTAAGAGGAGTAAAATAAAATTTGCCGACTGGAGACCTCAGGCGGGTCCAGAAGATGGGATAAGTGAATTTATAAATTGGTTTTCAACATAGATTTATAAGATGAGTAAAAAAAGATTCAGATCCCTACTAGTAACCCCCGATTTCCCGAAAATGAGTGGTGGAATTTCCATCATTCTTTATAATATAGTAAAAAATTTTCCTTCGAAGGATATAATTGTTTTAGCACCCTCTATTTTTGAAGACCACGATTTTGATAAAAACGCAAAATTTAAGATTTATCGAGGGAATTTCTATTTTCTAGGTAAATCCTTGCCACTACAAATTTTAAATTCTATTTTTCTACTTTTCCTGACTTTAAAAATTTCCATTAAAGAAAGGATTGATGTTATTCAGTGTGGAGTGCCTCTCCCTGTTTCCCTTGTGGCATTTATTTTAAAACTTTTCCTAGGAAAGAAATATATTGTCTATACCTATGCTATGGATGTCATCAGACCACAGCGATCTTGGTTTAGAAAGAAAATGCTCAGTATAGGGCTCAAAAATGCAGATGTTATTTTTACCATAAGTGAATACACCAAACATAAACTTTTGGATTTAGGAATATCTAACCAGAAAATTGTAAAAATACCGATGGGTGTAGATTCTAAGAAATTCAACCCCGATGTCGATCCAAAAAAGATTGAAAAGAAGTACAATTTGGAAAACAAAAAAGTAATTCTAACAGTGGGTCGTTTGGTTGAGAGAAAGGGGCAAGATAAGGTAATTAAAGCCATGCCAAAAATCTTGGAAAAGGTTCCCAATGCAGTCTATTTAATAATTGGGGAGGGCGAATACAAACCAAAACTCAAGGAATTGATTGAAGAATTGAACTTAGAAAAGCAAGTAATTTTTACTGGTTATGTCCCAAATCAGAAATTGCCTGTTTATTATAACGCATGTGATATTTTCATAATGCCCAGTCGAGAAATTCCGGAAGAAGGTGATGCTGAGGGTTTCGGTATTGTTTATTTGGAAGCAAATGCATGTGGAAAACCAGTAATTGGAGGGAAATCTGGAGGGATTCCCGATGCCATTATCGACGGGAAAACCGGACTTTTGGTAGATCCTCATAGTGAAAAGGAAATAGCACAAGCAGTAATCAAATTGCTGATTGATGAGGAGTATAGGAAAAAATTAGGTAAAAATGGATTGGAAAGGGTAAGGAGGGAATTAACTTGGAATAGAACCGCTAATCTGATTATGAATGAAATCAAGAAACTCAAAGATTAAGCCGTAACTTCGACTTATTTTTAGTAATATGTTTCATATCTGAGTCTTTGGGTTCTTTCTTCTTTGTGTTTTCGGTTGCTGTGTTGAATACTTAACTTCGCCACTTAGAGGCCCAATGATTTGGAATACTAGGGAACAAATCCCCAATATTCCACTATGAAAAACACAAGTATACCACTGGGTGGTATATTATTGATCGACAAAGTAGAAAAATCATTTGATATTTTTTCTGAAATCTTCTCTGTGGTTGAGGATAAAGCGAGGGATTCTGCAGGTGTTTCAAGCTAAATCTCTATAACAATTGACCCCTTCTGTCTCTCACAAATCAACGGGTGAAACTCAGAGTGGCAAATTGATCTACGACACTTAAGTAGTGAGAAGTGGGGCAAGTGGCGAGGTTAGGTATACTAAATGCCGATGGAAGTTACATGCGTGATGACAACAGATAGGGAAATGGTTTTTCGTTAATTTCGTCTCTATGCATAGATTGCAGATACCTATTACTTAAAATGGTTAAAGTCACAGATTAAATTTTGTCTCAAAGCCTCTTGGAACGATGGATTTATTTATTATCAAACGTATTTATATATTGGAGTGATTGCATGTAACCTTTTAGGTTACTCCACCCTTTATACTTTTCGGTGTGTAGGAATTTTGCACACTCTAAATAGTTTTAAAACAAGATGGAAATATTAATCACTGGAGGAGCCGGCTTTATTGGAAGCCATGTTGCAGAATTTTATGCTAGAAAGGGTTATGATGTGACAGTGTTGGATAATTTATCTAGAGAAAAAACCGCTCTATATAACTGGAACCATCTTAAAAAAAATTATAATATAAAATTAGTTAGGGGGGATGTCATAGATAGGAAGAAAGTGGAGGAGCTAACCAAAAATAAAGATTTTATAGTTCATGCCGCTGCCCAAGTGGCAGTTACACACTCTATCCAAAATCCTCGTGAAGATTTTGAATCTAATGTAATGGGAACATTTAATGTTTTAGAAGGAGCGAGAAAGTCTAACAAAGATCCGACTATAATCTATTGTTCTACTAATAAAGTTTATGGAGAAAATGTGAACAGTGTCGAAGTTGAAGAAAGAGGAAAACGATATATCTTTCGTAGTAAAAAATATAGAGATGGAATTCCTGAGGACTTTCCTATTGATCTTTGTGAACATACGCCCTATGGATGTTCAAAGCTGGCTGGTGATATTTACATGCAGGATTATGCCTCCATTTATGGTCTCAGAACGGGAATATTTAGAATGTCTTGTATTTATGGAACAAGACAATTTGGAACAGAAGATCAGGGGTGGGTAGCACACTTTATTATTTCAACCTTAGAGGAAAGACCGATTACAATCTATGGAGATGGAAAACAAGTCCGAGACGTTCTCTTTATTACAGACTTAATTGAGGCTTATGATAAATTTAAAAAAAATAGCAAACATTTAAAGGGTGAGGTCTTTAATATTGGAGGTGGAAGGGAGAATACCATATCTCTTATAGAATTGTTAAATCTCTTAGAAAAGAAAACTGGTAAGAGGAGTAAAATAAAATTTGCCGACTGGAGACC
>Ga0209410_1000145_pt1 | contig 29287 bp, 22 predicted proteins | sample Mar14436cmmetaG_FD_184135 | JGI IMG/M metagenome (GOLD analysis project Ga0209410, IMG submission 184135) | Marine hydrothermal vent microbial communities from Guaymas Basin, Gulf of California to study Microbial Dark Matter (Phase II) - Marker... ... | reverse complement strand
AACTACGCCCCTAACGTGGAAATCCTTTAATCCGATTAAGGGATCTATAAAATACTTACTGATCATTTCCGGGTATTGACGGGCTATCTCCTCTATCTCCATACCTCCTATCCTAGAGGCTATTATTACAGTCTTCCTTAGAAATCTATCAATGGTTATGCTTAGGTACATTTCTCTGGCTATATCGACTCTTTTGACGACCAGAATTTTCTCTATCTTATACCCCTTAATCGATCGTTTGAACATTTCTCTAGCCTTAGCTTCAGCTTCCTCTGGCGTATCTGCAAACAGTATTCCTCCAGCCTTACCTCTACCAGCTACTGGAACTTGAGCTTTTAAGACCACAGGTCTATTTAATTCCTCAGCTATCTTTCGTACTTCAGCGGGCGAAACAGCAAGGCCGCCACGCTGAACAGGTATACCGTATTTTGCAAATATATCCTTAGCCTCGTACTCGTACAGCTTCAAGATTTCACCATTCAGATGTAGAGGAACGGAAATATAAGTGTTGAGAGTATAATATATGCTATGTAGGCAAGTATCCCAGCTGCAAATCCTTTGGCTCCGCTTAATTTCGTTATACTTAAACAAAATGCAATGTTTAATACTAAGCCCCAAAGCACTACAAATGTATAGATGGCTGTAGTTATCTGCCCTAATTCCAGCGGAAAATATTTCATCCATTCATTTATTGACAGCTTCACATAGTAGTTGTACTTCCATATACTAGCTCCATAGGGAACCACGACCTCTAGCTCAGGCACATGAATGACAACTATACTTTTCACTATAAGGTCTATTAAGGAGCCAAGCATTCTAGCACTTAAAACATAACCTACAGCTGAGTAACCTGAGGACGCTGTCGATCCGAAAAGTTTCGAAACAAGATAGTTTGTAAAATAGAGTATAATCCATGCAAATATCAGATTTACTGAGAAAAGTAGAGCTTGTAACGCAATAATGTTCTGACCTATATCCAGAAACTTAAATTTATTAAAAGCTGTTGCGTTAACAAAGTATACTCTAATGTATTTATCGCCAGCTTCGGCTGTATAGTTTCCGAGTAGCTCTCCCTCTCCTAGCAATAAACATACCCTATTCAATACGAGAATTGTAGATAAGCTCTGAAATATTACCGTAAGAATTATCGCTAAAATCGGTCCAAGTTTATCGGGAGTTTTCGCTATCTCATCGTATGTAGTGAATGGGTTGTAGAGAACCCTAATTACACGTAAGATAGCGTTAGACAGTTTTTCGAGCATTGTTTTCTTTTCGGGTTGAATATATATAACAACGTATTCCCTTTTTTTCCTAGCCTCAGTAAAGGGGAAGTGCATCATGCATCATCCTGGGGACAGCTTGTCATCATCGAACAAGAACCCATCTTAAGAGAATATTTTCTAACTATATATTAATTTTAAGACGGTAGTTTATTCATTTTCCTGAACTTGAAATATGCTATAGATGCTACTAAAGCCACGAAAACTACGAGTACTACGTCGAACATGCTTATGTCTTCATTTAAAGGTATCCTTAACTCAACGCTACATAAGTTTTCGCCAGATATTATTAGCTTAATACCTTCACGTCCCACCTTCAGCCTATGGAAGGATAGCTGTAAAATTCTGTACTCGAGAGGTTTCAGCGTCTTTAATTCGGTATAATTTAAGGTCCTTCCATCTTCTAAATTTTCTAGCCTAACGCTTAAGTTTCTTAAATAGAGGAACTTACTCGGATTATATACCTTAACATATACAATAATTCTATCGTATTTCTTAACTACATCGTGCTTAACAATGTTTACAATAATTTTATCTCTATAAACTCTACGGCTTAATGGAAGACATATCTTATTCCCTAGGCATGAGATACGCTGAACAGCTAACTCTATGGTTCCGTTGGATGAAGGCTTTATCTCCAACTTAAAGATTCGGTCGGCTATTTTCTCAACCCTAGCGTTGTCTATTTCTAGCAGATTCAAAGGATAATTACTCTCTAGAAATACTGTAATTAAGTAATTATCGCCTGTCACATTAACTACATTTAAATATACTCCTATTACTCGAATGATTAAAGAATTGATAGCTCTTATTGAAAATGGGCCTTCAGCCGATATGCGTATGGCAGAGGCATCTCTTATATCTCTAGCATTAATGCTTAGCAAGTATAATCCGGGCTCTACTTCTACAGCCTTTCCTGAAACATTAGCTACCATATCTACATTAGACGCATAGCTACCATTGTGTGCCCATGTAACAGCTATACGCATTTCGATTTTTCCTTTAATGTAATATATTTCCCTACATTTAATCGAGTATCCCGTGAATACTAGCCTTAAGCTATATGGCAATTTTATAACTCTGGAGGAGTTCTTTTCCAGTAAGTAGAACTGATAGATTCCATCGCTTGGATAATTACATGAAACATTAAAGCCAGTTTTTGTCCCATTTAAGGGCAGGACAATTTCAACCTCTGGCCCAGTGACGAGGAGATTATACCTATTAGAGAAATCAGGTGTCGTATTTAGACCAATATTTACCAGTATTTTTTCTTTAACGTTTGCTAGTGTTCTCTCAGGTGTAATGCTCATGTAGATATTGGAATAAAGCACGTTAATTTTGCATGGAACGTATGCCCGTATTCCGTGAGAGGCTGAAGTAATCGGTATTATCTCAAGAGTTAAGTTTTTGAAACTACCTATTAGTCCACCTAAATCTAACGCTAAGACTCCTGTACCGTTTTTAAGAGTACATCGCTTCCCAATTTCGTTGCATATTACGGTTATTGAAACAGGTTTATCGTTATGGGCAAACGTTGCTCTTAAACATACCCTAATAGTACTTGCTTTATCGTTAATAAGGTAGATTCTACAGTCGCTTGACAGCCTGATATAAGTAAAAATCACCCTCGGTGTATCTATCAAAAATTTGCTTACGTTATTCACTGCCGTTAGCAGTCTCGCATAAATCTGCAAGCACCTGGCTCTATGAGAGCTGATTTCAAGAAAAGAGGGTAGAAGCAGAGTTCTAGTAATGTTAAGATCCGGGATACATACCTCTACGGGAACCTCATTTATTTCTCTTTGATTGTGTCCCCAATAGGCTTTAAGTGAAAGAACAACTGTATCATTTACGTTAGCCCATATGTATTCGTTATCAATATCAGTAAATCCAGAGACTGCGTTTGCCTTAATGATAATTTCCGTTGAGATAATGCTGACCTTAACGATATTACTTACGTTATTGCCGTGATACGTAACGACGAATGTTAAGTTATGTACTCCTGTGGGAGCCTTAAATGAAATTACGGCTGTACCATTTATAACGGGGGCCTGAAGCTCATTGCTTAAGCATTTCACAAGGTAGTCTTCAGGTATCCTGTACCCTGTCAGATTCCACCTGACATAGAATCGCAGATACACGGTAGATTCAGAGTTGATCCATACGAGATTTCTCACAGGTATTAGTTGCGGGCCTATCCATGTTATCGTGAATGAGAAGCAATTATTGGATTTAAATCCATGTATTGGGTCTAAAACGCTTAGTGTATAGTTTCTTTTTCCTATTCTTTCCTCGCTGAGAGTAATTACGACGGTATCATTGCATGCTATTTCGCTTGAATTGATGTAGATAATCAGCCGTTTAACATCCTTATGCGTATGCTCCCACATCGCCTTAAGAGTTATCTGTGCTTCGCATCCGACCGGAATGGTATCCGTGAAATTCAATACTCGGAACTTAATCCTAGTCCATGTAATATTCCTTATAATGAAGTCGCCGTAGAGCTTCGTGATATTGTAGGGAGAGTTAATAACATATAGTTTGTAGCTAAATATGCCCGTAGTATTTTCTGTAAGGTATACTTTCAGGATACCGTTAATACACTGAAATAAGTCCGATTTTCCTCTTAACGAGAAGAGAGCTCTATCAACTGCCGTATCGTTATGGGCCCATGATACGTTTAAGCAAATACATATGGTTTTTCCAACTTCAATCCAAGCCAAGGATTCGTTTAGAAGCCTTAAACGTAACCCTGTCCATGCTATACTAAATCTAGTCTTGCCAGAGACGTAGGTTATGCCGTTTGGATATGTATGAATGGATATAGTGTAGATTTCCCTACAGATGGAATCGCTAGTCAACTCTAGGGTCAATGGAAGAAAACCTGAAGCCGTATATAGACCGTCGGTAGATCGTATAGATGTTTTTATCTCCCCGATTTCCTCTCCATTATGGCTCCAGTAGGCCCTAATGGAGACTTTCACCCTTTCTCCAGCATTGGCTATTTCCTTTGACTTAACCTGAATTACAATTCTTGTAAAAACTATGCTAAAGCCTAAATTGTCTTTAATAAGGCATACATTTCGTCCATCTAAGCATGCCGTAAGTTGGCATCTAATAGCTGTATCATTAAGTCCACCATACTGAAGTATGGCAGCTCCGTTCTCATCAGTCTTTGAATGTATACCATTTAAAGTATCGACAATAAAGATTCCTTGCGCAGGTGTTCCATTAAACCATATTACATTAACTCTTACGGTTATGTTATCTCCACTGTTAACCCAGAAGCTCCGAGTATTTTCATCGAAGTATCTATCCGAACTCAACCCTGCAAATACCACACCATGCCATGCAATTGAAAATAATTTAGTTGCAGAAATATGTGTATATGGTATAGACGCTGTGACACTATAGTTCCTTCTGCCGACGTTATTCTCATAGATCATAAACGTAGTTTCCCCCCATGAATTGGTGATGTTCTTTACCCCTGTAGGCTTAAGAAAGACTTCAGCACTAGTTACAGGCGAGCTATTGTGAACCCATTTTAACAGTATGTTAATGCGCATTTGATTTCCTATGCAATAGTCGGTTGGGTGAAGTACATCTATACATACATCTGTGACTATAATTCGTGCAATTTTGAATCCGCATCTCGTTTCATTGTACCATAGTGCACCTACCCAAAACTCTCCATAGGTTTCCGGTGCCGTTATTTTATAGCCATCGGCTTCACCTATCATATTGTAATAAGCATCGTAAAAAATGAGCTTTATACGTCCACCTGAAATGTTTCCGAGGAGCATTACGTCAATCATTTCCCTAGGCTTAAAATAGTTGTCAGCATGCCCCCTATAGCATGGTATAACTTTACTAATGGTATTTCTAGACCTAAATTGAAGAACATGGCTCTTACGAGCATTAAACGTAATGTTCCTTCCGGTAGCTACCCCATCTAACCTTATATCGAAGTAAAATGATGGTAGGTATATGAAACCGTTTTCATATAGGTCGCTGGAATTTATGCTAACCATATGCTCTACATTTTCGCTCGTTGTAAGGTATGCCTCATGCCTGGCCGTAGAGTTATCGTAGATGACTAGGGAGAGCTGACTTATGGTTAGACGTGAATTAACGTATGAACATTCTGTTCCCGAGGTATAGAATATGAATGAAAGCCTTAATTTCCCTCTTTTTCCAGTAATAACGTTAAACCTATACCTAGTAGAATTTCTGTTTAAAAATATATCATTCCTGTAAACTTCTTCTCCATTAAGAGTTAAAACGAGCTTTAATTTGCTTATGTATGAAGCGTTTTCTCTCGTTATTGCTTGCAACATCGCATAGAAGGATATTGTAATTCTCCAGTTTCCAGCTATAACGGTAGTGGATATATTGGATTTAATATATGCGCCTTTAGCAAGAATTATATGGTTAAGCATAATCTTTTTATCCTTAGCTAGGTAGCGTACGTACGCATCTCCCTTTTTCTCGAATGTATGGCTCAGCTGTCTTCCACTAATGTCTAAAGATCTAGCTAAGGTAACATAGATCCCGCTAAGCTCTATTCTATGCGTAGGAGAACTAATTGCTGTCACAAAAGTATAGCTATCTGACAAAAATATAATGCTAAATAGGAGAATTAAAGTGAAAACATGAACTATTCTGTTTGTAATAAATATTCCAGGTTGAATCAAGCCCCTTTAACTTATTATCAAGTTTTAATATTACTCTGCGGGATACTATGGCGAGTATCTGTGCTCGTTATAGCGTTTGCCCCCAAAATAAAATAAAGGAGTTTGTACTGGCATGACAGGTTAATCATTAGAAGAAGCAAATATATACACGATGACCTGATGATATGGAAGGTGGATATAATGAGGATAAATGGTAAGCAACTAGGGTTATTTCTGGGACCATCTCTCTTTTTATTGCTTCTTCTAATTCCTCCTCTTCCATATACAGATATCGTAGCCTCGAGGATCGACTTACCGTTTGATAAAGCCCCCCAGTACGCCTTAGGAGTTTTATTGTGGATGGCTGTATGGTGGATTAGCGAGTGTGTGCCACTGGGATTAACAGGCTTAATAGCACCATTAATGCTCTCGATAGCAGGCATCCTCGCATGGAAAAGTGCATTAATGGTGTTCATGCATCCAATAATCTGGATATTCATGGCTGGCTTTATCCTAGCCAAATGTTTTAGCAAATGGGGTTTAGATAAAAGATTAGCCCTTTCACTTGCATCGATGTATAAGGGTAACAATCCAATGCTAGCAACATTTTTCGTAGCATGTCTTCCCGTTTTCGTGTTAACGACAACTGGGTCGATAACTGCCTCAACTTCAATAGTATATCCGCTTCTACTTGCATATCTCAAAACGTTAAACCTGAGCGAAAAGAGCAGGTACGCTGAAGCAAGCATGATAGCGTTGGGTCAGGCGGCAACAGCAGGGGCAATGCTACTACTAATAAGCACGCCACCTAACCTAGTCGCAAAAATAGTACTTGAATCCATGGGTGAACAGTATTCTGTGAATTTCTTTGACTGGTTTATCGTAGGGACGCCCCATGCAATATTAGGGCTTCTAATATCTTGGCTTGTAACGTTCTATGTTGTTAAGCCTGAGATGAAGACAATAGAAAAGTTGAAGGAGAGAGTAGAGTTGGAGAAGAAAAAGCTGGGATCAATGAGTGCTGGCGAAAAGTTAACGTTAGTAGCTTTCGTTATGGTTCTAATATTATGGATGATTCCAGGTTTTTTAGCAATAGCATCTAGCATACGCCCAGAGTTGTCAAGCATTTACGGATATATTAAGCAGGCTCTTCCCGAAGCGGCACCAGTCGTAATACTAATGATCTATGTATGTCTCATAAAAGTTAAAGGAGAGCCTATTTTGGAATGGAATGAATTGCTACGTGGAATAGATTGGAACGTAGTTTTCCTCTTCGGAGGAGGAATAGCGCTAGGCTCAGGATTAGATAAAAGTGGTTTTTCATCATGGCTGGTCGAAATAGTTACCCAAAACGTCTCGTTCATAAATGATGTATGGACGCTAACCCTAATTACGTCAGTTATAGGTTTCCTAATAACCTATCCTGCATCTAATACAGCATCGGCATGGATTGCATGTCCAATAGCGGTAACACTGGCTAGAAGTGCTGGAATAAATCCAATAATACCCGTAATAGCTACAGCGCTAGCATGTTCGATTTCAAGCGCGCTCCCGTCAACAACGCCGCCTATGGCGATAGTATACAGCTCAGGGTATATCAGAATGTGGAATATGTTTAAAGTAGGGATGATATCGGATACGATAAGGTTTATAATACTTATAGTACTGGAGCCTATGCTGGCCTCTATGTTATGTGGCATGAAGGGATTTCCCGTGTATATGTAATTATTTTCGTCGTATTCTCTTTTCTAATTTGTTTTCAAGTCTTAGGTAAGGTTTAGGATATAGTATAAGGCTTAAGCAGGCGAATGGTATCAATAGTAACCAGTCAGTTAATGTAAGAGGGGCGGTGTCAAAGAAGTAATTAAGGAGTGGAACATAAATTATGCTAAGGTGAAGGATAAGCGCTGTTATCACTGATACCACCAGCATTTTGTTCGCGGTAACGTTTTTCCAGGAACTAAATATGTATGTTTCTTCCGATCTACATATAAACGCTAGAATTAACTCAAATAAGATAGCCTGTGTAAATGCTAGCGTTCTTGCTTCATCGAGTGTCTCCTTCATCTGCAGTGCTATGTAAAATGGTGTAAGCCACGAAATGAGTGCAAGTATTACCGATGCAATGATGAATACTATCATGCCATGATAAATTTCCTCACTAGGATCCCTAGGTTTCTTTTTCATAATTCCCTCATCCGGAGGATCCATACCCAGCGCTAGAGCTGGTAATCCGTCAGTTACCAAGTTTATCCATAGAATCTGCTTTGGAGTAAATGGTAGGGGCAGGTCTAAGAGCGCTGCAAAGAATACAACGAATATTTCATCCCAATTAGCTGATAGAAGTAGCCTTAAGAATTTCCTTATATTTTCATATATCGTTCTGCCCTCCTTTATGGCTGAAACTATTGTAGCGAAGTTATCATCCGCTAAAATTAGGTCGGCAGCTTCCCTCGTAACATCCGATCCTCTGATGCCCATCGCAATACCTATATCAGCTTTTTTCACCGACGGTGCATCGTTAACACCGTCCCCTGTCATAGCTACTATGTGCCCTTTCCTCTTCAAAGCGTCGATAATCCTAAGTTTATGTTCCGGCGACACCCTAGCATAAATTCTAACCTCATCAACTAACTTAAGGAATTCTTCATCACTTAAACTATCTATATCTTTTCCAGTAAGGACTACTGTATCACTTTCATCCTTAATTAAACCTATCTCCTTAGCAATAGCTACGGCCGTTTCCTTATGGTCTCCGGTAACCATTATGACAGTTATTCCCGCTTCCTCTGCAACCTTGATAGCCTCTTTAACTTCAGGTCTAGGAGGATCAATCATTCCCACTAGCCCGAGCAGAATTATATTTCGCTCTAAATCACCTTCGGATTTATATTCAATTGAGAGAGGCCTATATCCGATAGCTAATACTCTTAAGGCCTTCTTGGCCATGGATCTAGCTGTTAGAAGAATTTTTTCCTTTTCTTCCTTCGATATCTCATATACCTTGCCAGCTTTCTCGATATATTTGGCTCTCTCAACTATGACTTCCGGAGCTCCCTTTATGAAGAGCATAATTTCCCCATCGGCTCGTCTATGTATTGTACTCATCCTCTTCCTAATCGAGTCGAAAGGAATCTCATCTATTCTAACGTACTCTTTCTCAAGTTTCTCCTTGCTGAGTCCCGCCTTTTCAGCTAAAACAACTAGAGCTCCTTCTGTTGGATCACCTATAATTCTCCATTCTTTATCGTAGAATTCCAGCCTAGCATCATTACATAATGCACCTGCAAGAATTAGCTTCATAAGCGTAACATCTTCTTTCGGGTTAATGACTCTATTTTTAAGATAAAATTTTCCTTTAGGCTCATATCCCGTGCCAGTTACATGTACTCTTCTATCCCAAACATATATTTCCCTCACCGTCATCTCATTTTTCGTCAGCGTACCCGTCTTGTCGGTACATATAACGGTGGAACTGCCGAGAGTCTCTACGGAGGATAGCCGCCTAACTATGGCGTTTTTCCTAGCCATCCTCTGAACGCCTATTGCAAGGGTAACTGTTACAACTGCTGGCAACCCCTCAGGCACGGCCGAGACTGCCAGGCTTATGGCTGTTAGGAGCATATCAATAATACTTGCTCCCTCAAGTAAACATTCAAGTCCAGCTAGTGCTGACAAAAATACTATGACGATGGCTAAGATTCTGCCGAACTTTTCAAGTTTTCTTTGAAGGGGCGTTTCCTCCTCTTCTTCCTGAAGCATTGAAGCTATTTTCCCGAATTCGGTGTCCATCCCTGTTGCTGTTACGACAGCTTTTCCTCTACCATAAACTACTGTAGTAGCCATGTAAACCATATTCCTCCTTTCATGTATGGGTGTGTGGGGATCTTCCAAGGGTTCAGTAAACTTGGATACCGGAACTGATTCTCCAGTAAGGATCGATTCATCGACTCTAAGGTTTACTGCTTCAATTAATCTGGCATCAGCTGGAACCTTGTTTCCAACCTCAAGAATAATGATATCTCCTGGAACGACTTCTCGGGAGGGTATGGTTATCTCCCTACCGTTTCTAATAACGATAGCTTTCGGTGAGGCGAGCTTTTTCAACGCTTCTAACGCCTTCTCTGCTCTATATTCCTGAATGAAACCCAATACGGCGTTAAGGATAACAATCACCATTATTACAACGGCATCTTCCATCTCGCCAACGAATACCGATATGACTACAGAAGCGAGCAATATCAATACGAGAATGCTTTTAAATTGCTCGAGAAATATTGAAAGGACTCCACGTCTCTTTTCCATCAGGATTTCATTGTAACCATATTCTATAAGCCTCTTCCTTGCCTCTTTCTCATCCAAACCATGGGTAGAAGATGTTTGAAAATACTCAATAACTTCCTTAATATCCATTACGTGAAAATTATTATACAAGATAGTATCACCAAACTAAGAAAAAATAAAAAGGTACTAGCGGGCATAGGTTTTATTCCTGCTTTACTAGCACTATTTCAATTGTAGAGACCATTCTCTCTTTTCCAGGCTCTCCTACCTTCTCGCTTGAAATAGTTATGCTCTCCTCCTTAACTTTGCCCGGAAATATTCTCTTAACCATCTCAGCAGTATCTACGGCCTTTGAGATCGCTCTCCCTCTTGCTTTAATCACCACCTTCTCCGTACCCATTGAAAACTGTGTAACAACTGCTAGAACATAGTTCGACGTTGGCTTAGCTCCTATAAGAACTGCTGCCTCCTGGGACATTGTTGTCACCTTGCACATCATTTTATGATTGAATATTTAAAAGTTTCGACCAATATTCCGCATATGTTTGCATTTTAACGTTTGATTGTGGACGCATCAGCAAGAGTGAAATGATTCGTTTAAATGTTTAAGCGCTATACATATAGGTATGTCTTTTAAACATTTTATAATTGGATGATGAGGTCTCAATTCGGATTAGTGAAGTCAAGAGAGTCAGCTGATGACTACGAACATGCTTCTAACACATGATAGGACTGCTATGAAAGCGTGCTCTAATTCTTAACGTATCTTAAGCCTATTATCTTTGCATTCCCGCCCTACGCTAAAAGCTTATTTACCTATAAATTCGATAGAATACCCTGGTGATGAGTATGAGGAAAATCGTAGCTGATAGAATAGGCTTAATATCCTATGCGATTAGAGAGCTGGTTCCTCTCGCTAGGGAGATGGAGAGGAAGGGAGAGAAGGTAATTTACCTTAATATAGGAGATCCTCTTAAGTACGATTTTGATACTCCCCATCATATAAAGGAGGCATTATATGAGGGTACTCTAAAGGGGTATAATTATTACTCTGTATCCGAGGGCCTCGATGAGCTACGCGAAGCAATTGCATACAAGGAAAAGAAGTTTAACGGCGTAGATATAACGGCAGAGGAAGTTATAGTAACGCAAGGTGTATCTGAGGCCATAGCATTCATCGCCGCAACTCTATTGAATTCGGGGGACGAAATACTTGTTCCTGACCCGACATACCCGCTATATCAGACATATATACGGGTTTTTCATGGTAAGCCCGTTTTCTACGGCACCATTGAGGAGAACGGATGGCAGCCTGATATAGATGACATAAGGAGTAAGATAAGCGAAAAAACTAAAGCAATAGTTATAATTAACCCTAATAATCCTACAGGGTCAGTCTACGACGAAAAAACTGTAAAGGCCATCCTTGATGTAGCAGCTGAACACGACATAATTGTCATCAGCGACGAAATCTATGATAGAATAGTTTTCGACGCTACGTTTAAGAGCACAGCCGCTCTTTCAAAGGATGTGCCAATAATAGGGTTAAACGGTTTCTCGAAGGTTTATCTAATGACTGGATGGAGACTCGGCTATATGTACGTCTATGATCCCACGCAAAAGTATAGAGATATATTGGTTTCGGCGCTCGTAAAAATGGCGAGATGTAGACTATCGGCGTCCACTCCAGTCCAGTATGCAGGAATAGCTGCAATTAAAGGGCCACAGGACCATGTCAAGGACATGGTAGCTAAAATAAGGAGAAGAAGAGACTACTTGTACAAGCGTATATCCGAAATCGATGGGATGTCGTCTATACTGCCTAAAGGAGCCTTCTACATATTCCCCAATATAAGCAGAATAGAAAAAGACGATAAATTGTTTGCATTAAAGCTTCTTAAGGAAGAAAAAGTTCTAGTAGTGCATGGTTCAGGCTTTGGGCCATCGGGAGCAGGTCATCTCAGAATAGTTCTCCTACCACCAATAGAACTGCTTGAAGAAGCAATGAGTAGAATAGAACATTTCATTAAGAAGATGTACGGAAATCGCGTGAGTAAAATTAATTAAGCAAAAATTCATCTATTTTAGGGGGCCGTAGTCCAGCCTGGTAGGATGCCTGGCTTGGGCCCAGGTGGTCCGGGGTTCAAATCCCCGCGGCCCCACCTTGAGTTTTTTCCAGTGTTTCTAGTGAACCCACCTACCTTGATAAGGTTATCAAGAGTACTAGCGTAATCTAAATAATTATAGAAGAAAAACAGAATGGGCGGGGTGGGACTTGAACCCACGACCCTCCGGTCTTCAGCCGGATGCTCTCCCAGGCTGAGCTACCCGCCCTAACTAACATAATATAATCTGTTCAGGGGTTATAAAAATTTCTCTGGATATGGTTAGAGCCCCGCTATATAAAAGGAGATACTAAGGCGCCGGGGGTGGGATTCGAACCCACGACCACGCGGTTAACAGCCGCGTGCTCTCCCAGGCTGAGCTACCCCGGCTGAAGGAAATCAGTGAATACTATCAGCAAATCGTTTAATAAAGTTTTCTAGATTATTCAAGCCAGGTTGAGAGAATCCTAACCGTGAAAATACGAATAATTCGTGTCTTAGAATGGGAGGTGCGGGGGGTGGGATTCGAACCCACGTAGGCCTACGCCACCGGATCTTGAGTCCGGCCCCTTTGACCTAGCTCGGGCACCCCCGCCTACGTATGATATACGCATTTTCCTATGTAACTTTTTTCTTCATTCTTTCGATAGTACTATAAATATTTTTGCTAAGAAAATATAGGGTGATCGAGTGAAAAAGGCTAAAGCAGTCGTATTTTTTATAGCATTACTCCTAGTTTTCATGTATAGGCCGAAGGCGTATGCAAGCCCCGAGGAGATAGTGATGAACGCAATCCAATACGTTGAAAGCTTCTTAAAAACGGTATTAAACCGAATCTATTCGCTTGCGCTTGATGTAATGAGGTTAGCGTATAATGCAATGCTAGCTGTAGGTATACTCCTATATGCCACGGGTTTCGATTCATTTAGAGGTAAAAGATTAATAGTAGGGGCACTAGTACTAGCAGCTGCAACCGAAGGGTTAGCGACAATCTAATGCCTTATATCTCTGTACGTTAAAGAATATCAGATAATGGAGCGGTTTTAACGTTTTTCCTCATTAATAAAACTACGCTCCTTAACTCGTCTACAGTTCTTTCTCAGATTCTTGGTCGAGTTTCACTAGTATGAAGCTATCCATGAAAAATATGAGGATGAGTGCCTGCAATGCTGTTGCAGATCTGTCATTCATGTTCCCATACTCCTCAAGAAGGAAGTATGGGCGAGGTGGAGTCCCTGCCGCAAGATACAATACATCACCCTCCTGTATAGAATGAAACGGTAGAGATAAACAGTTAGCGATTTTCTGGCACCTAGCATGCGATGTTCCCCATGCTAGAGAAAACAAAATCAAGGAATTAAGAATAAGACGAGAGAGAAATCAATTTATACTTTAGTTAAGGAAATCAATAAGTTAAATTGGGAAGTGTATTAGTGCTGTAGAGGTTGTTTGACTTGGAGACGCTCTGTGGTTGGATAAATGAGAAAAAGGATATTGGAGGCATAGTTTTCTTAACAGTCGTTCCGGATAACGGGATAAAGCCTATAGTAGCTGTCTGTAAAAAAGGTAGAAACCCTGAAGTATGGAAAGTAGCGAAGAAGCTTAAAATTGGCTCGGCCGTAAGGATAGATGGACAATACGCTGAAACTCAAATAAGCAAGAAAGGGCTCGAGTTTATTCCATGCAAAATTGTTGTCGTATCAGAGATGAGCGAAGAGAAAATACCTATAGATTTTTCCGGAAAAACACCTTTCTTGCTTGATACGAAGCTGGATTATAGATACTTAACCTTAAGGCTTCCTCGTGAGAGAGCAATATTCATAATACGATCTGAGATCTTAAAGTTAGCTAGGGAATGGTTCTATAAAAATGGCTTTATAGAGGTTCATACGCCTAAGCTATGTGGCGCCGGAGCAGAGGGAGGAGCAACAGTCTTCGAATTAAATTACTTCGAGAAAAAAGCATACTTAGCGCAAAGCCCCCAGTTATATAAGCAGATGTTAATGAGTGGACTTGAAAAGGTGTTTGAAATTACTCCCTACTTTAGGGCTGAAAAATTCTCAACTACCAGACACTTAAACGAAAGCTGGGGAATAGACATGGAAGTAGGCTTTATCGATAATGAAGAGGATATAATGCGTTTACTTGAAGACCTAATAGTCCATCTAGTTGAAGGTTTAGCTGAGAGATGTAGCAAGGAATTGAAGATATTAAATGTTAAACTTAAAGCTCCCGAAAAACCATTCCCCAGAATAAAATACGACGAAGTCCTCGAAATACTTAGGAGGAGGGGTGTCGAAATAGAGTGGGGAGAAGACTTGGGTGATCGAGAGGAGAAAATATTGGGAGAAGAAATGACAAAAAGCGGCATAGATTTCTACTTTATTACGAAGTATCCATGGAAGGTAAAGCCTTTCTACATAATGAGGGAGAATTACCTAAGTAGATCGTTCGACCTAGATTGTAAAGGACTTGAACTTGCTTCAGGTGGTCAAAGGGAGCATAGAATAAACGAATTAGTAAATAATATGCTTGAGAAAGGACTAAATCCTAAGGACTTTGAGTTCTATCTCGAAGCCTTCCGATACGCTATGCCTCCCCATGGAGGATACGGCCTAGGCGTTGAAAGACTAATGATGAAATTACTGAACTTGGAAAATATAAGAGAGGCAATTCTATTTCCAAGAGATAGGTGGAGGCTTGTTCCTTGAATTATGGTACAAGTGTTCATGAAAGCATCGAAAAATGCCCAGTCTGTGGATTGAATAAATTGCATAAAAACGAGGTTATCTATGATGTTCCTCTTCTAGGCCAAGTAGTAATCTTTTCGTGCTACTGTGAGGCGTGCGGATATAGACATATGGACATTGTTAGCATGGAGTTGAAGGGCGGACGACGAATATCGTATGTGGTGGAGGATGAGGAGGATATCTACGCAAAAATTGTAAGAGCTCCCACGGCGACAATAAAGGTTCCAGAGCTAGGGACGACAATTAGACCGGGGCCAGCCGCTCAGGCTTTCATTACAAACGTAGAGGGACTAATGGAGCGCATAAGGGATGCCATAGAGATGGCTATACGGTGGAGCGAAAGTGATGAGGAGAAAAAGCAGGGATTAGCCTACTTAAAGAAAATAGAAGAAATCTTAAATGGTAATGAGAAAGCGACAATAATAATCGAGGATCCTCTCGGAAATAGTTTTATAATACCGCCAAAAGGAAGAGAAAAGAAGTTAAAAATAGAGTATATGGAGTATTAAATTTATCTCACTAATGGTTTAGCCAATTCTATAATAGCCTTTTCCCAATCCTTAGCCTTTACGATGCCTGAAGCTACTAAAACACCTTCTGTTCCAAGCTTCAGTGCAGCTTCGACGTCCTCTCCTGATGTTATTCCTGCACCAGTCAGTATCTTAACTTCTCGATTTATTCTACGGACTAGATCAACGGTAGAAGTAACGATTTCCGGCTTAGCCTTCGAAACAGGGATTCCTGTGCCTATAAGCTCCGGTGGCTCTATTGCAATGATATCGGGATTCATAGCAGCAGCGGCAGCGCTAACTTCGGGAGTATTTGTACATACTAGAGTTATCATGTTAAGATCCTTTGCTCTCTTAATGATTTCATCGATGACGTCCAGCCTTAGTCTATGTTCCGAATGGTTGATGATAGTACCTATAGCTCCAGCATCTTTAATAGCTTCTAATGTAATCCAACCGGTATACGCTCCTGGAGGATACGGATCGCAGTGTTGCGAAAACACTGGAATTTCAACGGAGGAAGCCACCAAATAAAGATCTGTTATCTGTGGTGCAACAGCTATTGATGCGCCGAGTTCTTTACTCACCTTTTCGGCTACTTTTGCCAGGCGAAGTGCATTTTTTCCGCTAGACTGAGGATATGCCTTGAAGTTTATTACCAATATGGGGAACTCTAGCTTCATTTCATTCACCGACGACAGAGTATAGCATTTAGTTAATTAATATTACTCTTCTGAGTTTTCAAACCGTAGTCATGCGGAGGCTAAAGTACGTGAGTTTAATTAATGGCTTATAAATATGAATATCTTAGAGGTATAGGGCAATGTGGTATATTTTGAGACCTGACTCGATTACGGTATGGAAGAATACAGAGGTAAAGAGGAGATTGAGTCATTACTATCGCGTAATGACTAATAAAAGGCCTGCTAAATACTTGATAGTGAAGAGAGTGGAGGTTAACGATGATATAGATGATATGTCATACGAAGAGTTATGGAATCTTCATGACAAAATTAGCAACGAGTTTGCACGTATCTACGGGGAAATAGTTCGGGAGGAAATTTTGCCGGAAAACCTCGATAAATATTTGTCTAAACCTAAGGTTAGTTTTCTTGACCTGAAAATTAAGCTTGTCAATATAATGATTAGGAGCTGTATTCTTTGTGAATGGAGATGTAAGGTAAATAGGCTTAAGGGACAAAGAGGAGCATGTGGTTTAAATAGCGAGACGAGAGTTGCATCGTATTTCCATCACTGGGGAGAAGAAGCTCCTCTCGTTCCTTCAGGAACCATATTTTTCACTGGTTGTAGCTTCAAATGCGTCTTCTGTCAGAACTGGGATATATCCACGAGACCTGAAAACGGGGAGCTAGTATCTCCTGAGAAGTTAGCTGAAATAGCCACGAGACTTAGAATTTCGGGGGCAAGAAACATAAACTATGTCGGCGGAAATCCTGACCAACATCTCCATACGATAATTTCTTCTCTAAAATATATGGACATAAATGTGCCTCTTCTCTGGAATAGTAATTTCTACATGAGCCTTGAAAGCATGAAGCTACTTAGAGATATAATAGATATATGGCTACCAGATTTTAAATATGGAAACAACAATTGCGCATTAAGGCTGTCAAAAGTTAAGAACTACTTTGAGGTGGTATCAAGGAACCATAGGATTGCCTGTAACACCTCAGATATTATAATAAGACATCTAGTGCTTCCGAATCACCTCGATTGTTGTACAATACCTGTCTTAGAATGGATTGCTAAAAATTGTCCTAATGCATTGGTAAATGTCATGGATCAATATCATCCAGACCACCTTGTCCTAACATATCCGGAAAGATACAAGGATATAGCTAGAAGGCTCAGGAGCGATGAAATAGCAAGAGCTTTTGAAGTTGCGGAGGAGCTAGGTCTGGTCTTTAAGCCGATATCGTAGTTTTCGCCGGGACTATAAGGGATTTTATCATAGATAATTGAGAAACATGATGATCCTAATCTTAAAAACCATAGTCCAAATAGTTAGGAGGAGAAGGGGGTCACAGCTAGTAGAAGAAGGATTACTGCTTGGAATATCCCTAATAGCATTAATGATAGTTGTTTCCATGGTGTCGGGACTGCTGACAACCATACAGACGGCCGTTGCAAGCACCCAGGATTCCTTCGATAAATTCCTTACACAGGTATTTCGGGATGATTTTAATAAGATCTGGGAGTTTATATTTGGACAGAAAGTGCAAGGCTAAAGAATTTCCTCTAAAATCCCGGAAATTTCTCTCATTTTTTTATCTCTCTCAGCCTCTATTTCATTCAAAGTCCTCTCAAAATCCCTTCTACTAATCCTGCCCCTCCTTCTATCTTCTATTATTCTCTCAAGCTCTCTCTCGCAATCCTTAATTTCAGCCATTAGTCGCTTAATCTCATCAGCAACATGCCTAAAGCCTGGACTTATTTCTTCCATCTCTTTTATCTTTGCTCCAATATCCTGTTCCAGTGCCGCGATTTTCCTGGAAATGCTGAGTAGCCTCTGCCTATACACATGCCTTGAGATCTTCCTTTCCAGATATCTAAGCCTCAACTCCTTTCTACGTTCAATTAAATCAAATAACTTGACATAGTTGTTCCTTAGACTCTCCACTAAGGAACGGTATTCAATTTTTTCTACAACTACAGTAGGTATTTTTCTCTTCGAATAAAAGCCCTTATAGTATGCAAAAAGTAGCAGAGAAGGTATAAGTATAACGGCTCCAATTTTAAGATACTGAAAGTACTTTGCGAATGTGTTAATGCTAGCGTTTATCTTAACTTCTGTATTAACCGGGAGATCAGGTATAGAAGGAATTTTATCTTTAAACAAAGCTACCTGATATATACCCTTTACAAATCTTTCCGATGGAGACATACTTATATCACGTATTTCCCCTAGAACCCTTATATAGACACTTGAGTTTAACACCATAATGTTTGGATTGAAGAATGCGTTCACAATTAATTCTCCGTTCTCAGAGAAAGCTGGAATAGTATATTCTATAGTTAGTTCTGCTATTTCTCCGGGGGCAGGTGGAGCTACCAACGCAACGGTAAGTTTAGTACTATTTTCCGAGGCTGATACTTCGTATTGACCTATACCGCCTCCGCGAATATATTTGCCGAGCACACCCCTAACGCACTTTATAGTAGCGTTTGCTGGTAAGTTTAGGTGAACCCTAGATACCCTATAATTCCCTATGCTCTCCAGAACCATATAGTCGATAACCGTAACTTTTCCAGTATCCTCTATTAGAATTGTTCGGTTCAAGACGTTGCATCTAAGCCATAGCCATTCAGTTGATCTAAGGATTATTTCAGCGCGAAGTTTCTCCGCTGCGGAAACACAGCTTATAACGCCATGTGCTGTACTAGTATATTTCGTAAAAACCGGAGGATAAGCTATATCCCACTCAGATGCTATATCCTGGATTATATCAATATCGCATGAAACATTAAATTCGAGGGGGGCAATTAGTGATAATGGTATATCAACTTTCGTTATACTTCCCTCTACTTTAAACACGTCCTTTAAAATGAAGACCAGCTTAGTATCAATGGAGTATTGAACTGATATAATATCGTCTCCTGTATCTACTATGCTATACTCTGTGCCCTTAATTAGATAAATTCTGACGATATAGTCTTTATATTCGGAGATGTTATACGTTAACCTTGGATAATTACCTGAAATATTATAGCTAACCTGCATTACTACGTAGCCTTCTTTAATAGTTATCTTACAATATGCTTTCTCCACGTTTCCATCAGCGAAAACATATATCGGAAGAGAAAGCGCTATAGAAGCAGTAAGAAGCAGTAATATGAGAGTTCTTCGATTCACTGGAGCCACCTCTAAACTAGCGTAGTGTAAACATGCAAAACATGACAACATTTATATTTCTTTCGTTTTGTCAAGATAAGGTATAAGTATGCTTCTACGAAAAAGTTAGAAGGTATACACAATGTATCTTTCACCTAAAAGGTTCCTTAATGATGCTGAATTCAGAGAGTACCTAAAAAATATTAGGAAAATAGCTGTATTCGATAAGGAAGTTAGGAAGTGGAGGATAGACTGTAATGTAGTTATATCGAACGTCAAAAGTAAGAGTGAACTCACTTCAATAATTCAAACGCTAAAAAAGTATGTAGATATACCTGAGGAGCTTAAGGATGAACTATATAGGTGCATTACCAGCTTAACTACAGCCTATCTGAATTCGAGTAACCTATCGTTTAAGCTAGATGTAAAAGTGCCAAGAAGTGTCTTCGACCAGCTATCCGCGTACTGTAAATACTATAATGGGAGATTTTACTTAAAGGATCCAGGATATGTTTCTCAAGTCGAGAAGATACTGGAAAAATACGGTATAAAACTCGTATATAATAGGAGATTGATAGAATCAATAAGACTAAAATGCACGGTACGTAGGTCTGGCGGAAACCTCATTTTAAAATTTAATTATTATTGTGAGAATATAGTAAGAAGGCTGAATGAAGTATGTACTGTAGAGTACTATATTGAGAAGCCAATTTTCGATGAAGCAGGCAATTACGTTGAAACAAGGATAGTTAAGAAGATGCTCAAGTTCTTCAAGTTCTCGATGGATACGCTCACCGGAATCTCCTGTATCGGGCTTCTAGACCGCATACTAGGTGTACTAAGGGCTATGGATGTATTAATTATCTATGGTATAGAGGAGAAAGAAGACATAAAGTTAAACCTAAAATGTAACTTTAAGCTCCTGCCGCACCAGGAGCTAGCCTACGAGCTCTGGAGTAAAAGAAAGCGAGGAACCATAGCTATATTCACACGTGGAGGCAAATCCTTTATAGCCTTAAAAGCCATCTACGATACGAGGAAACCAACCATAATATTCGTTACGACTAGGGAGTTAGCCCATACGTGGATGGAGTACCTAAGCAATTACCTAGGGTTAAATAAGGCGTTAGTAGGATACTTGGGAGAGGGAATTAAAAAGATTAGGGAAATCACGGTAGCTATCTATAACAGTGCTGTAAAAAACATAGATTTGATAAGAGATAAATTCGAGCTAGCAATATTCGACGAAGGCCACCATGTTCCTGCAAACACTTTCAAAACCGTAGCCGTAAAGCTGGATGCTCTCTACAGAATGGCTCTTTCAGCAACGCCAGAAAGAAGGGATAAAAACCATACACTTCTCTTCGCCTTCTGCGGCCCCCTCCTAGTAAACATAAACTATGAACAACTAGTAAAGCTAAGAATTGTCGCACCAATAGAAGTCTTTAAAACAGTATTTGCTAAAGGCCCCGAGGATAAGATTAAAAAATTAATTGATATACTTAGTGAGGTTAAAGGCAGTAAAGTAATTATATTTACCCAGTATGTGGATACAGCAAAAGAATTATGGAAAACGTTGATAATTAAGGGTTTCTCCGCTAGCCTAATAACTGGGGAAACAGACCCCAAGAACAGAAAATTTGCTTTCAGGGACTTCCTGAAGGGAAATATAAAAATCATAGTAACGACTACTGTACTCGACGAAGGAGTAACTGTTCCAGATGCCGAGGTAGCGATAATATATGAAGGTAGCGGCGAACCCCGGCAAATGATACAGAGAATAGGCAGAGTACTTGGATACTACCCCGGAAAAACTGCTAAAGTATACGAATTAATAGATATAACTAACTCCAAGGAGAAGAGGGCATACTTTAAAAGAAAGTGGGTTAAAGAACTCTACATTTTCCCAGGTATAGAAAAGTACGTAGAGGAAACTAAGAGAGGAGCATTATTCGGAGAAAGAAGCGAGAAGCTGAAGATGCAGACGAAACTGGAGATATAAATCTACTCTATCCACTTTCCAGTAGATATCTTCTCGGGAAGATATCTATGCGAGAGGAATTTGAAGCCATGTCCCGACAGTGCCTCTATCTCTATCTTTTCCTTACGCTTCAAAAATAGCTTTAACTGCTTCTGCCAAGCCTTGCTACTAAACCATGGGTATGAGAGCAGCTCTTTAGCACGTTTCAAGTCCCTTTCGGTAGCCTTTATTATATAGTTCTTCGGGATCTTGTATTCGTATATGTCTGTTACCGCTACTCCTATGAACTTTGCATCCGGTGTAGCCAGTCTCTCGCTCTCGTAGCTGAGCGATATGGAGCCACTCCTATATACCGAGTATATATAGAATCCAAAGCTGTCGCAGTCCGTCAATATATAGATCGGTAATCCGAATTCTTCTGAAAGCCGTCTAACCATGCGCCTAGTACTCCTATCCGGCTGACCTTTTCCAGTAATCAACACGCACTTTTCCCGCCTCCAGTACTCCTCCTCATTCAGCCTCTCAAAGATAGCGTCCTTCTCCACCACAAGAACGTATTCAGCGTCAACTTCAAGTATCTCAAGCCTATCGGGATTTGGAGGTATTGCATATGCTCCACTACCCAACCTTGATAAGTCTATCCTGTATCCTTTAGATCTAATAATCACGTTCCCAACGATCTTGCCCTTAGCGTCGTGCATTATGCCCATATGTTCTCTAAGAATGCCAGTCATAACCTCTATGTCCTGAATAATGGCATTAGATTCTCTCTGATCATACCATGTCTCCTCGGTTCTCTTTCTACCGAGGTGGTCCACGTATTCAATGGTATGTTTTCCGGTATAGTATAGGTCTCTTATAGTAGGATAATCGTTCTCTCTCCTAGCTCTGAGCATCAACGACAACATTAATACGGTCTGCATAAACTTCTTAGATTCATTAATACTAAAGAAATCCCTGATAGCCTTCTTACTGCCCAGTCTTAAAATCCTCCGCCTACTATCCCATATAGTATTAGCTAAGCTCCTAACAGGTATTTCGAAATAAGGTTTCTCCCCTTTCATTATTTGGTCGACTACAACTCTACCAAGCGCCTCGAGCCTTTCTATGACTTCTTCGTATGTAGGTGCTTTAAACGCTTTTCGTCTTCGCCTCTTTACCAATTTTCGCCTCACCTCTTGATTTTAGATCCTTCTCCAAAATTGCTATAAGCTTCTCTTTTATAGTTTTCTCGCTAACGCCAGTTATTTCATTAAGTGCCCGCGTAACCTCCGGTAAATACTTTAAAATAGTTATCTTCCTACGCTTAATTTCATGTATCTTTTCAATGTACGAAATATGCCTCCTAAGTCGCCTAGCACAATCCTTAATGGCATTCGCAATTTCCCTCTCAACCTCGGGAACATCAGCAACGGCTTCCTTACCCACGCCCTTAAATGGAATCTTAGTGGAGCATATATGTACAATAACCGCTAAGGGGGCTGGAAACTTAACTTTATAGTAGCCCCAGTCAATACTATCAACAACTTTCCTGGCTACATCAACACCCTCATCATAGAGTAGCGGTATCTTATTAGCAAACCTATAAAGGATCGGCTTATCTACTACCGGGATTTCACCGCCGTAAGCTATTGCTACTTCAACTATGAATGGATGCCCTGAGTACGAGGAGGCTTTTCTAGTTACGGCAGAAATATACTCCGGTTTCAGTATCTTCTTAACGCCTTCTTTGAGAAGTTTCTCCCCAAGAGGAGACAGCGGAATAGGCCTTGGACGACGCCACTTAGAGAATCCTCTCATAGCCTTAGACAACTGATCCAGGTCTTTAATTGAAAGCTTTTTCACCTTAGCATTGCCGTTAAGCTTAGACCACCTTAAGAAAGTTGCTATTGTTCGCTCTCCCGTGCCCTCAAACTTCTTAAGCAGAAACTCCTTCAACGTCATGTTGGCATCACAGTCACTAATAAGCATCTTAAGCAACTCTATATCAACACCATACGGGTGAGGTTTACCCAACCTTGGAGGATTAGGCAGAATCCTAGTTGAACGCTTAAATTCCAGCTCTAGGTCAGGTCCCCTAAGCCTTATCTCAGCGTAGGGCGCTATCATAGCAGTCCGCCTAACATATTCCTCTACTCTACGTTTTGCCATGGCCCAGTTGCCCTCTATAGTAATCCTTACCTCAGTTCCATGCTCCTTTCTTCTCTTCTTAAAGATCCTCTGAGAAACTATTATCGGCATATTCTTGGAAATATCGATCATTATCTCTTCTTCATGTACTATCGGTGAATCGGGAGTAGAGCTCCTAACGAATATAGGCTTACCTGTAGTTAGCTGGGAATAGAGGACAGCCATCTTTATTCCAAGCCCAAATATGCCTCTGCTCTGCTTCAAATCATATTTAGAACCGTAAAAAACGCTTCCAAATACATACGGTACATGCTCTATAGGCACGCCTATACCGTTATCCTTTACCGTTATTATCACCCTATCCGAGTGTTCTTCATCAATTTTAATATCAATCTCTATTGTAGGCAGGATGCCGTAGAGTTCCGTAGCGTCAAGGGAGTTCTCCAGTAGCTCCCTTATAGTCTGATATAAAGCTCTAACAGGATTCGAAAAGCCAGCTATTTCCCTATTTCTGTAGAAAAATTCTGCAGGACTAAGTCCCTTAAAGTCGCTCCTTAGAATTACACTCGACATTTCAATCACTTAACAATTTATACTATAGCTTCTAACAAAAGCCTATAGGACTCTTATTAAAGTATCGCGATTAAAGGTAAAACCCTAAAGGCTGAAATACAAGGTCAAATCATTTCCTCATGCTCGACTCTAGCATAACCATCTCAAATCTTAATATTTCAAACGTCTCCCTTATTGCCCTAACTTCCTCCTTCATTAATTTAACATAATCTTCAAAACGCACTCTGTCTTCTCCAAGCTTTGCTCCCGAAAACTTAACATTAATGTTCTCAAGTCTCCTAATCATCTTGTCTAACATTTCCTCCCGTAGCTTTAGGTATTTTTCTAGGTAAGGTACCACTTCCCTACTATCTAAAACTAGCCTAAGGAGTTGCTGAAGCATATCTTCCCTAACAGCCTTGAAAATCTCCTCATCGACCTCGCCTCTGAGGAACCTCCTATCCAGTATGACTAGTCCCTCTCGAAGCGACTTAATTCTCCTAGCTAGCAACATAGCTCTGCTGATGTGCTCCTCGTACTTCTCCTGCTTCACCTGATCCTTCCTACTTTTTATCAGTTCGATTTTACGTATGGTATCCTTAATTGAATTTTCCACAATGTATATCCTGCCCTCGTAGATGAGTATCTTATCTGCATCAAACGTGAATACCTTATCGCCGGAGCTAACTTCGACATACTTAGCTTTCTTAGTTTTAGCACTAGCCCTTATCTTCACTATTTTACCGAAGATGCTCCCGTCACTACTAAGTACTTTCCTACCTATATACTGCTTAAGCTTCTTTAATGGGACATCCTTTATTGTAGTATAACACTTCTTCCTTACCGAAAACATACATGATACATCTTCTTAATGGTAGTAAAACAGTTACCAAAACTGATGATAGAAAATAGTCGAATATTAGCTCAGATAACATCCTAATATTAATAGGATCCTTAAAGTAAAATTTGGCATATTCAGCCTTGAGTAAATTGTTAGGGTATCGATAAATTAATATTCACAGTTCATAGACTATAATCTTGTGATGATATCCTGCGGGCCTGATTGATGAGGAAGACCTCGGAGGCTGCATCCGGAGGAAAACCTATATTTTTATGTGAATCATGATTATTGGTCGTAGGAGGTTGCAGTAGGTGTTATAGATTGACGAATAACACTGCCTTTCCGTTAGATTGGCTCCTCTGGCTGGTATTCATAACTATATTCTTCTACTTTAACAGAGAGCTGGAAATAATGAGGATAGTTAAGGAGATAGAATCCTACATTATGTTGTTTAAACAGATAAGGGATAAGGCTGTTAGTACCGTAATTAAAGCCTTTAGAAAGGAGGCAGCTAAGGAAGGAAATGTCATCGATATAAAGTTCCTTGAGGCCAGGGTTATGGACTTAATTGAATCTGAGGTAATAGAGCCGGTGAAATTGGACCCCTATGGTATAGTAGCTAAACTAAAACATCTTCTCGTAACTACCGATGAAAACCTGAACCTTGAAATAAAAAGAATAGTCCCAAACATTACTACAGCCATGCTGGAAAATCTTAAGAACCTAATAGGATCCGCCAAAGTCTTAAACTTTTACTATAAAGCACTGGATCACGACTATAGGATGGGCAAGAAGTTCAAGAGCATATGGATACTATATCAGTTGCAAGCATTATTACCATTCATTACCGAAATAGTTAGAGCGGTGGAAAGCAATGTAGAGGCAGTTTCGAAGGGCTTTCCAATAGGAGATAGTGCGGGACCATTAACCGTGGTAAGATTTGCGCTGAAAAATGGCTTTAACCTCGAGCCAAAGCAGATAGCGGAAAAAACAGTATTGCTTGAAGGAACATATAGAGATAGAAGAGTGATAATAATTAAAGCTGAGGGACCTGGAGGTAGCGTGGGCAGACTGGACGACGCTATAATGAAGGTGTTTGAGATCGAGGATAAGATAAGCGCGATAGTAACGGTTGACGCAGCGCTTAAACTAGAGAGCGAAAAAACTGGAACAATAGTAAGTGGTATAGGAGTAGCAATGGGCGGGATAGGAGTCGAGAAGTTTAATATCGAGAAGATAGCTACAGAGAAGAAGATACCGCTTTACGCAGTTCTGATAAAGATGTCGATTCCGGAAGCCTATGCTACGATGGATAAAAACATTTCCGAGGCAATAGATAAAGCCATTGAAAGGATAGAACGTACAATAGAGGAGAAGACACATGAGGGCGATACAGTACTTCTAATTGGAGTAGGTAACACGATAGGCGTGTATCCATAGGTGAGGCGGTATGAGTACCGAGCTATTAATGAAAATTAGGATCAAGTGGATCATAATCTATACAATACTTTTAATAGTCTTTATATTAATTACCGCAAGCTTCCTCATAATGTATATGGTGGAAAACGACGCTAACTATTCCTCAATATCATTCATCACAATGATGATTGCAGTATGGATAGCTATAAACTTGGCAAGGGCACTTAAAACGAAGATACCCAAATATAGGTATATTGAAGTAGTAAAATGTTTAAGTTGTGGCTACAGTTTTAAGAAGAAGCCAGATGAGGGAGACTATATTCTTAGGGACGTAGGGATTTGTCCTCAATGCTCAGGAAGATTGATCGTATATAGCATTTATAGGGAGAAGGTGGAGTAGCGCTACAAGATATATTCTCTCCCACGTATTGGAGCTATGCATTTAGCTATATTACCTAGATACTTAGCCATAAGCATAGGATTTTCACTATGAACAATGTATACTTTCTCCGGATTTATCTCCTCTACAACCATTCTTATTTCAAGAGGGGACGCGTGTCCGGATGCATGAATATGGTACATAGGTATACCAAGCACATCAAGCCAGTTTATAAGCTTCTCAAATCTTAATTCCCTCTCTTCATCAAAAGGCTCCGAAGAGCTTAGGATATATACGCTACCCGGCGGAGGATCTATGGACTTTATATCCTCAATGTTGTAGAAGTTTGCCGAGAAAACGTACACTTCCGGTTCCTTTATTAGTTCAACTTTCGTAACAAACCTATCCTGATCCAGAACCTTTAGAAGAAATTTTAAGGCCTTATTTCTAGATCTACAGCTGTTATAGACCATTATATTTTTGTCGTCAAGGGATGGTAGATCGAGCTTTGTCCAACTAAACTCCTGCTCCTGCTTTATCATCATATACAGCAAATATGCCTGTCGAGGCGATAACACGACTTTCCGACCAGCCTTCACCGCGGCTTTATAAATGCTCTTAAAGCGATCAACGTCGCTCTCTGAATAATCGAGAATAATTAATCCTTTAGACTCAGAAAACACCTGGAACAGCTTCTCCATAACCTCCTTCTCCGATGTTATGTGAGAAAGCACAGTGTTCGTAGCTTCAATTATAAGATCCGTTACACCTTCTCTGATGGCTAGTTCTATGAAATCCTTAGTTAAGTATCCTTTAGTTCCATGTAATCTAAAATCCCCCGTATAAGCTAAAGTTCTCTTTCCCAATATAGATATAAACCCGTATGAGCCAGGTATGCTGTGATCCACGTGGACGGGTATAATCGTCCCAAGCGATGTATCTATCTCTCTACCCGAGTGGAAGACCTCCACGTTAACGTTCTGGAAGTCATTTTCAAATGTTTTCCTCAGCCTTATCTCGTTCTTTGACTTTACTATCGTATAGGCCATGTATCCCATGTAAACTTTAATGCTTTTGTTAAGCAGAGGCACATAGCCGCAGTGATCCACATGAGCATGCGAAATAAAGGCGTAACTTACAGGAACATTATGACTAATAGTATATATGGGCAAATCAGGAACATTACCAGTTACTATTAGGTCGTTCAAGCTTCTGGGAGTGACGTATGGATACTCGAAAAACATCTTCCTTAGCTTAAAGTTAACTCCGAAATCATATATTAATCCGTCATTATTAGTTAAAAGCAGAATAAGGTTGCCGCCGATCTGGCCCTCAACGCCACCGTAGAAGTAAAGCCTGATATTCATGGTTTCACCTTAAAAGTCAGTCGGGTAAGTTTTCTTCACTAATGTCGAGTAAGGCCGGAATACATCATCCCTGAGAGTATTACTATTATCTCAAATTTACATCTTTCTAAAATACTTTAACTCTTCTCCTAATAACTCTTTTTTTCTTAACGTTTATTATAAACAATAATATTGCTATCGGAGAAAACATTAGAAGGAGAAAACTCGAGAAATATATCATAGATATTAGGTCCATCGTCCCCTCGGCTAAGGTCTTTACCAGAACCCATAAATCGATGCTTATAACCAGCGAAAGATAGGTCTTAATAGCGTCGTAAAGGGATTTCTTAACGTGTCTATTAAACATATCAACCACTTTAGGTAATATCTAGATAATACCTGTATGTTATTCAAATAATAATCTTACTTTTGAAATACAGTACGATGAAATAATGTTCAGACACTAAGCTTTAAGGTCTATTTTCTCGTATAGACACCCTATAGCAGCCGATAGAAACCTTTATTTAGATTAATTAAAATCTCATAGAAAGCTAAATTAAGGTGTAGAGTATGGCATATGTCCCTAAGAGACTATTTGTGGGCAGATGTGTCAGATGCGGAAAACCCCTATACCGGGCAGATGAAATGTATAGATGCGTGAAGGACAACATAGTAGTTTGTCCTATTTGCTATAGAAAGACCTATGGAAGATGCCCCATATGTGGTGTACAGTTAACGCCCAGCCTACGAATATATGTTTAATAACATACGGCTCAGAACAAAGGCCTTTCTTCACCTTTCATAAGCGCGAAACCTTCTTCACAGCCAGGATAATTACTCTAAGCGGTAGTTATAAAGTTGTTGCTTTATAGGTATTTAAGACTTTTATACTACCAAATTAAATTCTTAAGATACAGCATCCATCTAGGGCTGTTACTTGGATGATAAGTGAGTGATATCATGAAAAGCCTTAGGAAGAAGCCCATACTGCTACTAATACTAGGAATCCTAGTGCTACTGCTGTTTATTGCCGTGATGGGAGTTGATTTAGCAAAACTCCTTGATTTATTCTATTCGTCGGATAAGAGGTTCTTCGCGCTTGCATACGTCTTTGATATAGGCTTCATGTTCTTCTATGCGCTTGCGTGGTATTATCTAGTAAAAATCATTGAAGATAAGATAACA
>Ga0209410_1000144_pt1 | contig 29530 bp, 29 predicted proteins | sample Mar14436cmmetaG_FD_184135 | JGI IMG/M metagenome (GOLD analysis project Ga0209410, IMG submission 184135) | Marine hydrothermal vent microbial communities from Guaymas Basin, Gulf of California to study Microbial Dark Matter (Phase II) - Marker... ... | reverse complement strand
CAATTGGAGAAGCTTAAAGCATACAGAAAATATTACGAAGATCCTTGGAGATATTTGAGGGCTATTAAGGAGATAGTGCGTAGATTTGATGAGAATGCTAGGGTTATTGTTTTTGGAAGCTTTGTTAGAGGGGATATGAAAGTTGATAGTGATATTGATGTTTTAGTGATAACTGAGCTGGCGAGGGATGCTTGGAAGATTGCACGTTTGAGAGTTGAGATAAAAAGGGGAATCGGTGAAATTAGTCCGTTTGAAGTTCACATTGCTACCCCTAATGAGTTTGAGAGTTGGTATAGGAGGTTTATTGATAAGTTTGTTGAGGTTTAAGGATTTATTTTAATTTTTCATAGATGTCTATTGATGTGAGATGTATCTTCGTGGATATATTGGAGTTTCATTGGCAACTTGTATAACTGCGTATCTTATAGCTTTGAGGTTTCTAGGGTATGAGGTTGTGGATGTGGCCCTTGTATGGATTTTCACTGTGGCTTCGATGATTGTTTTAGGTTATGCTAGGCTACTGGCATCTACTGGTAGGAGAACTGGGTCAATGATTGCATCTGCTATAGCCGGGGTTATGAGCGGCTTTGTTGGATTGATTTTCCTACTGTATCTTCCATTGCAGAAGTTGGGTCTTCCATGCTTGGCTGGTAGCCCTGAGGAGGCTGTTGGGAAACTGATTGTACTGGTTATTGCATGGGTTGTCGGGTTGATTGTTGGGTGGATTATAGTGACTTATGTGTATCCGAAGGGTGTGGTGGCTAGGTAAAAAAGATGAGGGAGGCTATTTCTTTAACAGTTTTAGGAATTCTCTCATGAATGCTGGTAGATCTGGCCATGCCCTGCTTGTTACAAGGTTTCCGTCTACAACTACTTCCTTGTCAACGTATTTTCCACCGGCCTGCTCTATATCTGGTTTTAGAACCATGTATGCTGTAAGCGTTCTTCCCTTTACTAGGCCGTATGCGAGTAATACTAGTGGGCCATGGCATATTGCGGCAACTGGCTTACCTGTTTCAAAGAAGTGTTTAACTATATTCTCAAGCTCTGGATACGTCCTAATATACTCAGGAGCTCTTCCACCTGGAATTATTAGGCCATTGTACTCCATTGGATTTACTTCCTTGAATGATTTCATGTCCCAGTCTTCTATGAACCTGTACCCGGGTTTCTCTGTATAAGTTTCTATTCCTGGCTCAAAGTCGTGTACAACAGTGTGGATGACTTTTTTATTTGGCACAGCTACATGTACTTCAATGCCCTCCTCCTTTAGCCTCCAGTATGGGTAGAATAGCTCCTGTGCCTCTACAGCGTCTCCAGCTATAATTAGCACCTTCATTTTCGCTCGAATAACAATTTGGGTTTCACAAGATTTATAGATGAAAACTGGTTACTTTGTTCAGAATGAGCTGTCATTTAATATTCCTTTGATTCCTTTAGTTATTTTGATGAGCGCAGCTGAAAATATGATACATGAGATCACGTGTTTTGTAGACTGTATTGGATGGCTTGGAAGATGGATTAGATATTTTCTTAGGGATGATGGGCTCTTAGTGGTTTCGTGTAGGGGTGGGTTTCCCGTAGTTGCATTGGCTCTTGAAATTATTAGACGTGTGAAACCAGAGTATTTTTCGTCTCTGGTTAATCCTTTTAGGGATCTTTCGAAGCTGACTCCTTTCAAGTATATGCGTAGAAGGGGATATGGTATACATGTCGTGCCAGTGGCTTCAACTGCTCATTTTTCAAAGAGGCTTCTGGGAAATAAGTTAAATGAGATTTCACCGCATGAAGTGAAAAGGTTTTCGGCTCAGGTGATAGCTTACATTTCTGGAGTCGAGAAATTTGAAGAGGTTTTTGAAAGTTATGCCAGATGTTTTTCAGCGTTTGAAGGAAGGGGACATGTGATAAGAGAGTATATGGGGCTTCCCTTATTTGATAAGATTCTCTTCATTGAAACGGACGTTGATGGAAAATGTGCAGAGTGTTTCCTTTCAGAGTTTAAGCGTTTAAACTTGAAGATTCCATCTGTCATTTTACTGGATAGCTTCGGCTGTTATAGTTGCAGAGAAAGTTTGAAGTTTATGAGGGATTACTTTAAAAGAGTTGGTGGAACGATAATAGATGTTTCAAAGCTTTTGATGGAGGACTCTCTTCCACATGTAAGCGGTGTAATGAGTATAGTCTATGTTAACAAGCTTTTAATGAAGGATTATGGTTGTGGCACATGGTTTGTTCCACATCATAGAGACATTATTGAAAACTTTAATCGGCTAATAGGCTATCTAGCTGAAATGTATGAGAAATTTGTTGAATGTAGGGATCATGAGTTGGCAGCATGGATTGAGAATGTATCTGAAATTTTAGCATTTAAGGGATATAGGCTTTTAGAAATTCTACCTAGGAAAGTTCTCTCAGGATACGAGGATGTTGACGAGGTTTCAGGGTATGTGATGAATGTGTTGATGGAAGGCTAAGAGCGTTCAACTATTTCTGTATAAGTGTATGGGAGAGAAACTGTTGAAATAGTAAGTGTTCTGAGAAGTTTAACTGGAACCTCTATTGTTCCCTTCACCATAACTTCAATGTGATCGCTTGAGAGTATGATGATGGCTGCTTCTCCAATATCTCGGACATCAAATTGGAATGTAAGTGTTTGATCGCTTCTAGATTTCGCTGGAATTATAATGTATTTTTTGAAGTCCTCGCCAATGTATGTTCCGTTTATATACACCTTGTATGTTATTTTCTTCACTTCAAAAATGTAATCAGATGGGTTTTCAATGTATACGAGGAATGTGATTTTCCATTCATACGGTAACTTTACTGGCGTTATTCCGAGCACCTCAACTTTATCTGCCTTGAGTTTTTGAGCTGCTTGATACATTAGAAAATAGTCTATTGCCGTAAATGCTATGATCAATAGGATAATTGTAGTGGCGAATACTTTGAGTTTACTTGGCATCCTTGGGCCTCAGCGGCGGCTTTTTCATCACGCCTCAGATCCTGGGTTCTACATCATCGAGCGTGATGTGTCAGCCGATGCAGACGTCATCACTGCTCAGAGCTGATGCCATTCATCATTCACTAAAATGTAATTTCATGGTTCTAAATTTTATTTTGAAGTTGCTATCCGAATTTTCCTTTGATATAGTCTCTGGTAAGCTTTTCCTTCGGGTTTAGGAAAATGTCCTCTGTTGGCCCAAATTCAACTATTTTTCCATAGTAGATGAACGCTGTGTAATCTGATATTCTCTGAGCTTGCTGCATGTTATGTGTAACTATTACAATTGTGTACGTGCCTCTTAGCTTTTCTATTAGTTCCTCGACCTTCATTGTCGAACGTGGGTCTAGGGCTGAGCATGGCTCATCCATTAAAAGTACCTCTGGATTCACTGCAAGGGTTCTTGCAATGCACAGTCTCTGTTGCTGACCTATTGAGAGGTTAAATGCACTGTCATTTAGCCTGTCCTTGACTTCATCCCAGAGTCCTGCCTCCTTAAGGCATTTCTCAACTATCTTGTCAAGCTCTTTTTTATCGTTTATTCCATGTATTCTCGGTCCGTAGGCTATGTTTTCATAGATTGATTTGGGAAGTGGATTTGGTTTTTGAAATACCATTCCAACTCTCTTTCTCAGCTCCGTTAAATCTATTGAGTCATCGTATATGTTTACGCCATCTAACAAAACTTGACCCTTAACCTTTGAATCCTCTACAAGTTCGACCATTCTGTTAAGTGACTTGAGAAGAGTTGTTTTACCGCATCCACTTGGCCCGATAATGGCTGTAACCCTTTTCTCGGGTATCTGCATGTTCACACCCTTTAAGACGTGGAGGTCTCTATACCATACATGTAGGTCAATTGTCTCAATCTTTATTTTCTCGCTTCTCACCATTTCCATATCCTCCTATAATAGGTTCTAATAGCTGTTGCAACCACAACTAGGAAGATAACTACTAGGAGGAGAACTGTTGCTGTGGCGAATGCTTTTGAAATCGAGAACTTAGGAGATGTCACAAGCATTACGAAGAGATAGTAGGATAGGGTCATAACTGGCTCAAGTATGGAATCTGGCAGGCCTCTCATTGTTAAAACGCATGCGGTGAACAGGATCGCCGCAACTTCGCCAGCTATTCTTGCAACTGCTAGAATTATGCTTGTAGCTATTCCGGGAGCTGCAACTGGAAGCACATTGTCTCTGACAGCCTCCCATTTTGTGGCTCCGAGTCCGATAGCTGCCTCCCTAAACGAGTATGGGATCATTCTAAGAGCTTCCTCTGATCCTCTGATTATTATTGGCAGCGTCATTAGTGACAGTGTAAGCCATCCTGAGAGAAGGGATATCCCGAGCTTGAGATGATAGCTGAAAAATGTGTATCCGAATAAGCCTATAACTATTGATGGAACACCTGCAAGGTTGTTTATTGACTGGTCAACTACCCTAACGATTTTACTGCTTCTGGGAGCATACTCTACAAGGTATATTGCAGCTAAAACACCTATTGGACCCGAGATAGCTATCGTGCCTAAGAGCATCCAAATGGTGCCCATTATGCATTCAAAAAGGCCTCCCTCAAATACCGATGATGTGAAAAGTTTAAGTGATAGACTTGGTGAACCGATCCAGAATATCATAGCTGGTAAAAGAACTGCTACTGAAATTACAAGAAGCCCTTGCACAGATACTAATGTGATCATCAGATATTCTTTAAGCTTTCTCATATCACGATCCTCCTTAAAGCTTTAGTGTATTTGGCTATGATGAAGTCGGCTAATGTAGTTGCTGCGAATGTTATTATGAAAAGGAAAAGGCCAAGGGTATATAGGACATGGTAAAAGGTGCTTCCTACGACTGCCTCTCCCATGTACATTGCTATTGCAGCTGTTAGAGGATAAACTGGATTTAGGAAAATGTTTCCAACGGGGATCTTTGCAACGCTTCCACACACTATTAGGACTGCAACTGTCTCACCGATAGCTCTTCCAAAGGCCAGTATAATGGATGCTATCATTCCAGGCATTGATGTTGGAAGAATGACTCCTCTAATCGTTTGCCACTTAGTTGCTCCAAGTGCAAGGGATGCTTCAATATAATCTTTTGGCACAGAGGACATTATCTCGCTTGAAATGCTAGTGATCGTTGGGATAACCATTAAAGAAAGTATTATCATTCCATTCAGTGCAATTTTGCCGGTTGGCACGTTTAAGAGAGATATCAGATATGGTGATATGAAGATCAAGCCTATGAAGCCATACACGACTGATGGAATGGCAGCTAGTATTTCTATTATGGCCTTAACTATGTCATGTACATTTTTTGGAATAAATTGCGTTATGAAGACTGCTGACGAGATACCTAGCGGAACGGATATGAGAAGGGCTCCCGCCACAACAGTTAATGAACCTACTATAAGAGGAATGATTCCATAGCTTCCATAGTAGGGGGCCCATCTAACACTGAGCAAGTTATCTAATGAAACTTCAAAGAATGTTTTCAAGCCCTCCATTCCAACGAAAACTGTTATGAATAATATTGCAATTATAGAGGAAGCTGCGCATAGGAAGCTTAGCCCGTGGAAGAGACTGTTCTCATCCATCTTGAATCTTTTAAAACGTTCAAATTTTCTGATGAAACCATTTATAACCGAAGTTAATTCGCTCCTTAGAGTCATTGTAGAACACTTCTCCCGGTTAATACAGCCAACTTTTCACAATCTATCTTAGGAGGATATGTTTCAGCAGTTAACTCTATATTCGGTGTGCTATCTGAGTTGCCAGCTTCTATTCCTGGTAAAGCTAGAAAGCCACATTGTTCAACTATGCTCTGACCTTCATCGCTTTTAACAAAATCTATGAATCGATCTACTAGGGAGCCGCTCGCAGGCCATCCATTTGTAACCATGTAAAGGTATCTTACAACCGGGTATTCTCCGGAGTAAATGCTTTCCCTTGTCGGCTCAATGTAGGGAGAGTCTTCATCTGTTGCAAGATTTACTGGATATACGTCCTCCGTCAGATAGCCAAATCCAATGTAGCCTATTGAGTATGGTGTAGTTCTAACACTTTCACGCATTTCAGCATTGCTTGAAACTTCATGTGCACCATCGGATACCTCTAGACTCCACGGTTTCATGAAGAAGTGTTCAAAGGTGTCCCTTGTACCTGACCCCGCTTCTCTAGTAAATATTACAATTGTTTTGTCTGGAAGAGAGGAGTCTACTTCACTCCACTTAGAGTATTTTCCCGCGAAGATTTCTCCAACTTGTTTGAGTGTAAGTGAGATGTGGCCGAGACTTTTATGCACTATTATCACGATTGCATCCAAGGCTATTTTATGTAGTGTAAGCTTAACTCCCTTCTGGGATGCAAACTCTATTTCTTCCTGCTTAGGTTTTCTAGATGCACATGCAATATCGCAGAGTCCATCTATAAGCTCCCTATATCCTCTCCCAGATCCGCCTCCTTCAACGGTTATGCTAACAGTAGGGTACTTGCTCATGAAAGCTATTGCACAAGCATTGGCTATGGGTAGAACAGTAGTTGATCCAACTACTCTTATGCTACTGAATCTCCATTCACTGTCCTCTGGATACTCTCCCCCGACAAAGCCCTTTCTTGGGGCTATTGAGTATCCAATGATGACCCCTATAAGCAGGAACACTATTAGGGTGACAAATGTTCCTTTTCCCATTTCTATGAATAGGTTAATCTATTTAGAATTAATTTGAGTTATGTATATAATCACGATATCTATATATTCATGTAAATAATCTATATAGTTGATACATGATGCTTGAAAGTGTAAAGAGAAAGGTTCAGCTGACAGGTAAAGCGACTTTTATAGTTTCCCTTCCAAAATCTTGGGCCACAAATATGAGTTTAAAACCTGGAGATGAAGTAATTTTCATACCTCAGCCAGATGGCTCTCTTAAGTTAACGGTCTCAGCCATTGAAACCGTTTCATCTAAAGCTCTCATAGAAGTTGATGAAAAGTATACACCAGATGATGTATGTAGGGAGTTCATATCTTACTACCTTGCTGGATGCAATAATATCGAGGTATATTTTAAGCATGGAATGTATGAGCATAAGAGAATTCTTAAGGAGATCATTGATAGAAAGATGATTGGAGTAGAGATTATTGAAGAGAGTGAAGCTCACGTTGTAGCCCAGTGTCTAGTTAGATACGCTGAACTTCCCGTAGGTAGAGTTCTCCAAAGGATGGGTTCAATAGTCTCGTTTATGCTTCTTGACGCTGTTAAAGCTCTTCATACTAGGGACGGTAAACTTGCAAGCGAAATCGTTGAGAGAGACGATGAAGTTGACAGATTTTATCTTTTTACTGTTAGACAATTGATGGCCGCTGTAAAGAATCCTCTCTTGCTATCTGATATTGGAATATCCACTCCAAGTGAATGCCTTGCATATCATGTGATAGCTAAGAGCATCGAGAGAATGGCTGACCATGCAAGCAGAATAGCTAATGTAGTAGCCTTTCTACCAGGTAGCTTACCGGAAGGATTCGTTGAAAATATCGAAGAGACTGTGAATGATGCTGTGGAAATTTTAGGGTCTACTCTGAGAGCGCTAGCCAGGAAAAGAAAGGGAACTGCAATAAAGAACATTAGAATTGCTAAGGAGATCACTGAAAAAGTTAGGGATATTATGGAGATAGTTTTCAAGGATAGGGGAAGAGCTGTTGAGGCAACTTATATGGCCCTCATAGTAGAGAGTATTGAGAGAGTAATTGAGTATATCTCTGATATTGCTGAGAATGTTGTCAATATTTTAATTGGTGAAAGCTAACTTTAGTTAAGATGCTTGAGGCTAAGATCTATAATCCTGTTAAGATAGTTTTTGGAGTTGGATGCGTTAGAGAGGTTGGCAAGTATACTTCAAGGCTGGGAAGGAAAGCTCTTATAGTGACTACATCTGGTGGATCAATGAGGAAATATGGTTTCCTCGACATAGTATCTAAAAGCTTAGAAGAGCATAGAGTAAGGTGCGCTATCTTTGACGGGGTGAAGACTAATCCTACGACTGAGATCGCTGATGAGGGAACTAGAGTTGCCTTGAGGGAAAATGTTGACGTTATTATAGGGCTGGGTGGTGGAAGTGCAATTGACGTTGCAAAGGCTATTGCGGTAACCGCTGCAAGCGGTGGATCGTCAAAGAGCTACCTCTACATTTATGGTGGGAAGCCTAAGGAAGCTCTACCCATAATAGCTATTCCAACCACGCATGGAACCGGAAGTGAAGTTGATAGGTACGCTGTCCTAACAGATGAGGAGAAAAAGGCTAAGGTTTCGATTGTAAGTGATTTGATATATCCTAGTGTAGCACTTCTCGATCCAGAGCTTACGGTTACTCTTCCACCGAGATTAACTGCGGCCACGACTGTGGATGCACTAGCGCACTCCCTTGAAGCATATGTTGCAAGATATAGTAATAGGATGGCTCAGATATACGCTGTTGAAGCAATAAAGGAAATTTTTGAAAATGCTGTTAGAGCGTATACTAATGGAAACGACTTGAACGCTAGGGCTATGCTTCTATGGGCTAGCATGCTTGCAGGTCTTGCGATAAACATTGGGAGAACGTGTCTTCCACATGCGCTAGAGCATCCTATAAGCGCATTTCTCGACGTTCATCATGGAGAGGGGCTTGCAGCACTTCTACCAACCTGGATCAAGCTTGGATTAAAGGAAAGGATTTTTAACATGCTTGCAAGAGAGCTTGGATTAAAGGATGCTAGTGAACTATATGAGAAAGTGACATCCCTTTTGAGAGAGATGGGAATGGATGTAAGGCTCAGAGAGCATGGTTTAACTGAGGACATGGTAGACAAATTAGTTGATAATGCATGGACTTATCTTATGCCATTGATAGAGAATAACCCGTATAAAGTTTCACGCAAGGATGCCAGCAAAATACTTTTAGAGGCCATTTAGGTCAGTGAGGTCCCCAAAGTTTTCTTCATTGCATGAGCTCATCACTCGGCAAACTCATCATCCCTACTAATATCTCCGTCAAAAGACTTATAAAGATTGCAGACTCTCACTTTATGAGATGAAGATTCTAATAGTAGTCGTAATCTTAGCAGCTATCATTGGAGTAGCACTTTACATGTATATGACATATGTAGAGGTGTCCGGGGAAAAAGCCCCAGATTTTACAGTGACTGATGTCAATGGAAACACGATTAAACTTTCAGACTTTATTGCTGAGGGTAAAATTGTGATATTGAACTTTATAACGTACCATTGTCCTGCATGTAAGCAGGAGTTCAATGACCTTCATCAGGTATATGACAAGTATCATGGGCAGGTAGTGATAATAACTATAAGCATTGGAAAGGGGGAAACTGATGAAATGCTTAGGGAGCTTGTCCAACAGTACAATATCACGTGGTACGTTGCCAGGGATACTGATGATATAGCTTCGAAATATGACATCATGGTTGTTCCAACGACTGTAATAATTGACTCTAGTGGCCACATTAGGTATGTACATGCTGGAAAGGTTTCAGCGGATACCTTAATAGCTGAAATTGAAGAGCTACTCACTGCATAGCTTAATAATTATACCGGATGGAATACTGCCAGGTATATTCCAAAGATTACTAGTATTGCCCCTGAAATATAGTCAATTTTTCTACTTACCTTAACATACTTGGATATCAGAGCTTTTCTAAGCTCGGATGTTAGAAGCACTATTAAGGTTATTGGGATGCCCATCCCTATGCCATAGATTATGAATATGAGAAGTCTTCCAATTGACTGTGCAACTGTGAATGATGTCAGGAACACTGCTAAGACTATTGGAAGACTGCACGGTAGAATTAGAGGTCCAAATAATAGACCATATTCAAAGGCTCCAAGTATCCCTGTTCTCGTTATCTTTATTCCTGAGTAAGACGCCAACTTATACATGAACTTTGGTTTAACGATGATAACTAAGCCTAATACAACTAGTATAATGCCTACAATGATCGATAGCGTTTCTAGGAGCGTTGATGCAAGTTCCCCAACCATTGATAGTAATAAGCCTACTATGAGCATTGAGACCATTATCCCTGCAACTATGGCTAGTGCCGACAATATTCTCCATAGCAGCTGCTGCTCCTTCTGCTTAAGTGCATAGGCTATAAAAAGTGGGAGAAGAGGAAGAACACATGGTGAAAAAGCTGAGAGTATGCCTAACACGAATGCAGTTATTATAGTTGCAACGTTGATCATGGCTTTCTCCTCTTTTTGAGCGCAATTACAGCAATTATTGCAACAATGACAACTATGATCACTATTAGAAGACCAAGTATAGTCATGTCCATTGAAGGCGCCGGCTGCTCAGGGGCTTCATGTTCCTCAGGGGATAGTATCTGCACCGTCTTCAACTGGAAGACTGCATTTCCACTGGCGTCCGTGACAGTGACATTTAGCTTTACAGTGCATCCACCCTCTTGTCCCGGTATAGTTGCCTTCCATGCTGTCTCGTTAACTTGTTGAGCCATGAGACATCCAGTAGGCGTGTCATCGACATAGTAGCATATTTCAACCGTTGATATTCCAGAGCCTCCCTCATCATGTGCAAACACGTACACTTCAAACTCTTCTCCAGGTTGTGGCTGAGATGGGATTATCTTGATGGAATCTATTGTTGGTGGAATATCATCCATGACCTCTACACTTTCTTGTTTGCTTGAAAACGATTTCCCATCAGTGGTGTAAACTGTAACTTTGTATGTCAAGGTTCCACATGTATCGAAGCCCGGAATAGTAGCTCTATATTCTAGTGGGCCGGCTCTAGTCATTTCCATCTCGTTTGTTTCACCGTTAAAGGAGTACTGTAATTTCACTGTTTCAATTTCTTTTTCAAAGACTCCCTTGACCTTGGCAACTATAGTTATCTCCTCTCCTATGCTGACCTTTTCAGGATGTCTTTCGACTGTTATCTCTTTCCTACCTTCAATTGAGCATGCCGATTGAATATAGAACTTTGTTTCAATGTCCCTTATAGCTGCAACCACTATTATATTCTTGGAATTATAGCTTGATGGAATACCCCATTGGAAGTATTCACTTGAAATAGAGTCTGGTTGGATCATTGTAAATGAGTTAAATGCTAAAACCTTCCTTAAAACGAATCTGAATGTTTCATCTTGCCCTGTCACGCTACTGTATGCTGTCACATTGTCTTCAACTACGTAAACTGTTAGAAGCCCTGAAAACTCTTTGCTTCCTGGATTATATATTTTCACGGTGGCCTTTAGCGTTCTTCCTCTTATAGCGCTGCTGACAAGCATATGAATCTTAGGAACTGACCGTTTTCCAGCGGAGTTTATATCTGAGCATAGTTTTTCATATGCAGAGTCTGGGTTGGATGCTCCAACTTGAATGGCGTACCCTCCATCAACCACGTATGTTGGAATGCCGGTTACACTATAATAGCTTGCCACTTCGATTCCATCATCTACAGTTAATGGGTCATAGGATCCTAGATGAATTTCAACTATGTGAACTGGATGATCATGTGGATTCCAGTCGTGCTCGTATAGTCTCTCAAATGCTGGATGCATATTTTGCATGCATGGAGGACACCATGTGCCTTCAAAGCTCTCTATGAATGGAACATGGGTAAATGGAAGTTCCAGTCCGGCACCTTCAATGTTTGCCTTAACTGGAAACGCTAGTGGCAGAAAAGTTAATAGCAACAACGCTAGCAAAATCGATGTCTGTGCCTTCATACTACTAAAATATAGGAGTTTCAGAAATTAATACTATGAATATTAGGGTTATGATGAAAACTTACCCGACTGAGACGTGATGAAAGGGTCCCTAGCTGAAAGCTACTTTCTTTCAATGTTTATGGTTATGAAGTGTTTGAATAGCTTCTGTGTATTCGTCATGAAAGTTTTCACAGTTTTTATGGCCATCATGCTTGGAGTAAAACCATAAAATAGATCCTCGAATATGTCATCATTAAGCTTCCCTATCTTGAGCTTTTCACCGTATGCTTTTACAAGTTTCCCTAGTACGTGGGAAACCTTTTCTGGAAACCTGTCCTCGATGCTGTTGAGTAATTCGGTTATATAGCATACTTTGAGACCCTCTATGCCATCAAGTAAATAATTGTACTGTACCCCTTCCTCTGTGTTTTCAATGGAGCTGTAAAGTGAGCGACCTTCCATGACTTCTCTTAGCCATTTGAAAAATTCACCGTATACTTCCTCAAAGGCTGGGGGGATATCCTTTTTAACTATCACGGTGTATAAGGTTTCACCCGATTTTCCAAATGTTAGAGCCCTCTTTTTAGACAGTATTTGACCAACGTCTATAGTCACCCACTTAGAAGAACCGTAATCGTGTAGGCTAACCATGTAACCTATCTTTTTGAGGGCTTCCATCGCATAGGCTTCGTCAGTTAGCAATTTAACAAACTCCTTGACGCTTTTAACATATGTTAGGGTCTTTCCCCTTAGAAGCTGCCTTTCTTCTAGAAGCTTTACTTCATTGCAAAAGTCAGCTTCACAGATTTCATCAACTAAATTTTCGAGATCCTTAGAACTTAGATTAAGAATTTCATAAAATACCGTAACCAGAGATAGAATTATCTTGAGAAAAGCTGAATCGTCATCTATGGTTAGCCTCATGAGATTTTCTTCTCTCTTTCTCTCACAGTGTGCATTCAGCTTGCTTGCTATGTTCTTAACTATGTTAATCAGAGTTTTAACTCTTTTCTCAGATTCTTCGTCTATGAAGCTTATAACTGGTGACCTTATACCAAAGTATAGTGCAGGAACATCTCTGGTATCTATCTCATGGAAGATTAGGTTGCATAGCTTCTCTAGTGCTTTGTCATTGACATGTGTTGTAACTTCTATTTCGTCATAGTGGAATTTAAGCTCTATAATGTATTTTGGCAATTTAACCACTTCCCTCTGGTGGATGCTACTTAATCTATGATATTGTAGAGTATATAAATAGGATTAGGTGGATGCTAAAAAATCATCTCACAAGTATTTTCCCAAGTGGAGTTAGTTTGACGTAGAGTATTCTTCCTTTTCTCCTGCCCTCGACGAGGCCATACTGTCTCAGCTCTATAAGATGTCTCGATATAGTTGAAGCATTTTTACCAAGTTTCTTAACTAGCTCTCTGATGGTTATTTCACCTTCCTTTGGAATGTTTGTAAGGACTAAGCGCTTACCCTTTGTAAGTTTTGGAAGTGATATTGGCACCCTAGGTATTTCAGCGTAACCTAAGCCATATTCTATATCCATCCTGGCGAATTCGATGTGTGCCTGCTTTAGCTTGTTCATTATTATAGTCGCGGCCACAAATGTCTCCAAGACAAGTATCCTCATTCCACCACTTATGTTGACAAGCACTCTCTCGCCCTTCTTTGCATGCTCTTCTATTAGTGCTGATATCTCACTTACGGCTGTCACAAAGTCCTCTACTGCAATCTCTTTCTTCATGATTTCAATTTCCCCTAGGAACTTTGACATGTAAGTTTTAACCATTTGAATTGCCTTGTCGACTCTTTCATCCTTAAACTCCCTTGGAGTTAGAAGTATTATCTTGTCTCCTACATCGATTCCGTGACGCATCACTGGAGCTAGAACAGCTCTTTCAGTGAATCCAAAAGTGCTGACAAACACTGTCAAGATTAATCACCACCCATTACTCAGATTTTTACCATACTATAGTCCACATATATTAATAAAGGTTTACAAACAATTGCATGAATTAATAAGACAACACCTTGTGAAATAGCTGCTTATACCTGTAAATTTGTTAAAAAAATGAAACATTAGATAATTAAGATGATGAGAAAAAGCAAAATCTGAATCATGATGATTCAACACGTCCCTGACCCTTAATTGCCTTAAGTGCGAGCATTATAAGCATTGTAGCAATTATGCATGCTATGGAAGCTACTGATAATGTTATGACAATTTTGCGGGATTCCACTATTCTATTGAACGACTCAAGTTTAAACTCTTTCAGCATTTTACTGGATGATACATAGTATGCCTTTGAATTATGCTTGAACGCTAATGGGGCTTCCATTTCATAGATTTTACCAGTTTTGAAGTTTACGACGTATCCTCTTTCGCTGTATGGCTCTATCTCCATTGAATAAGAGGAGCATGTTGAGAGGATTACATAGTCTTCTAATCTACCTATGAAGTTTAGGTTGCTTTCCTTAATGGTGATTGAAGATAGCGGTGAGAAGTTCTCTGTGTAAATTGTCAATAGTGTAGATGAAGACATCGTGTAAATGCCTTCGGTGATGATATATATGTAATCCTCCTCAATGGCCACTGTTGAAACATAACATTCTCCTATGTTAATTTGTTTAGAATATACAACTTTACCTGTCTTAATCTCGATTTTTGCAATGTATAACCATGACCAGTATCTTGAGATGTATAACCGTGACCAGTATCTTGAGATATAGGATACTATAACATAGTTTCCAATTATTTTTGCCTTATACACGTAGACCCATGGTAAGTTTATCCTATACATTCTTGCTATTGAAGAATCATTTTTCATATACATTTCCAATATTATCTCACTGGTGTTAGGGGATTCTTCAAACATCGCTATAAAGTTTCTTGATGATGTAAGCTCCACTAGAGACTTATTCAAGCATATAATGGAAACTAACCCTAGATCCTTCATCGAGTGAATGGCCACTCTAGGAGGAGTATCACTGTATAGGTACAGGAATTGTTCATCTGCATATGTGCATACACCTTGCTCACTGATCTCGTTTAGGATTTTTCCAGTGAAGGAATCAAGTAGAATTACTTTGTTTAGGGAGGCTATTGCAAGCCTGCTTCCATTGCATCCAAGGAAGGCTTTGATCCAGTACCAGTAATCAGTTTCAGGAGACTCGTATTTCCATAAAAGTGAGAGATCTGTTGAGTTTAGACAATACGCGACTATTCTGGAGCTATCACGTCCTACTAGGCATACTATGAAAAGTCTACCATTAGAGTATTCTAGGTTAAATGAGAATGAATCTAGTGGTAAGGCAAATTTCTTCAGCTTTGGATACTCGCTTATCTGAATAAATGTGAGAGATGAAATTATTATAGCTGCTACCAGTGTGAATACTACTAAAGTTTTATCAACGTGCATGTTTTGAGATCACCATTGCATGCAGTAGAAGCAGAACTGATGCAATTATGGGTGGGATATAAACAGGTACGAAATCTAGTTCTCCTAAAGCGCACATTGTTAGAAATGAGACTAGAATTATGGCCGTTGATGCTAAACCCCCGTAGATGCTGTATGTATAGCTCTCCTTAAAGTTTCCACGTTTCTGGGCCATCCATGAGAGTGAGCACACTACTGCAAGTAAAATTGTGCCAAATGTATTTTCAACAAGTGCATAGACTATGCTTCCTGGAATGTTGAAGGCCACATATGCTGTAACTCCTCCGACTATAAATACTGAAAACGTTGAGATTAGCCATGATATTATTAGTATTATTGAACTCTCTGAATGCTCCTTTGGCAAGATAGCTTTTTCGATCATCTCGTATTAAATTACTACCCTTGGATGCTAAATGAATGTTTGTCAGTTCTCGGGTTCTACATCATCCATTCAGCGTCGTCGGCCTTCATCATTCAAGTAAAATAATGTTGTTAGAGCTATTTACTTGTTTCCTCTATGACCCACTGAAGATATCTCTCAAATACATCTCCTATTTTGACTTCAACTATCTCGGGGACTTCGTATGGATGATTTTTCTCTATGAACTTCATTAGAGCTTCTCTTTGTTTTTCACTGGTTTTTATCATGAGTAGGTGCTCTTCAGCTTCTTCCAGCTTGTTTTTCCACCAGTATATGCTTTTTATGCATGGGATTATGGATATGCATGCTGCTAATCTATTGTTCAGAATTTTCTTCGCTAGTTGACACGCTTTTTTAAAATCGTCTATTGTTGTGATAATTATTGTCATGTTCATTTCATATTTAATTAGCTTGATTCAGATTATCACTGTTGTATTGGGCAGAGTGGATCCTGTGCATTGAATGATCCGTTTATTAGCAGTGCTCTCGCCTTGCATCCTCCTCTACACTTGTACTTGTATGGGCATTGTGAGCATGGTGGCTGTAGTTCCTCTACTGTTTTCTGAGTGTTGTTTAGTGGGTGTTCTAGAACTTTTCTCCATGCGTTCTCTATTCCGTCTCTCCATATGTTCGCTATTCTCTCGTCTAGTGTATCGCATAGGAGAACATCTCCAAGTGGATCTATGTCTAGTCCAGCTCCTATACAGCTTCCGATGAAGACATACTTTGACTTGATGAATGCTTTCGCGAATGGGGCACACCATAGGCTGACTGGGTAGCGATGTTCCTCAGCTGTCTCCTTTATGTCCTTCAATGCCTTAAGCATTTCATCCCTGCTTGGCATCAGTGGAACAGTTTCCTTTCTTACTGGGATTATGGGGACAGTGGAACAGTTTCCTTTCTTACTGGGATTATGGGGATAAGCGTTGCATGCCCAGCTTCATGCTCTATGTTCAGCTCTATAAACTTTGAAATTTCATGTATGTTCAGCTTTGTTATCGTCATGATAATTGTGAAATATACGCCTTCCTCGGCAAGTATCTTCACTGCTTCAAGAGCTTTCTCCCACTTCCATCCTCTCATCTTCATGTAGGTTTCCTTGCTTGCAGCGTCTAAGCTTATGATGACGTTGACGTCAAGTTCATAGAGTTTTTTGGCAACTTCTCTTGTGATGATTGTAGAATTTGTCACAACATCCTTTGAAAAATCATATTCATTTGCTCTTTCGAGGAGCGTAAATATATCTTTTCTAAGGAGAGGCTCTCCTCCCGTGAAGGATACGTGTCTGGGCTCAAGCTTAGCTATCTCATCTATTAGCTTGAGTGCCTTATCCGTATCAAGTTCCCGAGATGGAAATCTTCCACGTGTATAGCAGTGGATACAGTTCAAGTTACACTTTGAAGTGCATATCCATACTACCAGTCTAGGCTTGATCATTTCCATAGGCATCTTTCAAAAAACACTCAGGATACTTAAAAATGTCACTTACAAAACTCTTTCACAGATTATTCCTCCAGCATCTTGGAAGAGAACACTAAACCCAGCTATTTTAAGTCTTTTCCTGACTCCTTGTATCATGCTCTTACATCTTCTCCTTCCAGGTGTTCCAACGTAGTGAAATAGTCTTCCATGAGGCTTTAATACGCGATAGAGCTCACAATAGAAATCTATTGTATAAAGTTCACTTGAAACCTTGGTGAACCTTGGAGGGTCGTGCAGGATTCTGTCAAAGTAGTTATCCGGGAGCTTCCTTACGATGTCGACAGCGTTCCCAAGCACTATTTTTACTCTTGGATCTGAGAGTTTATGTGACCATGGATTATAAGATGCAATTTCAAGAACGTTGGGGTCTTTCTCAATCGTATATATTTCACATGCCCCCTTACACATGGAATTTATTGCCGTGTATCCGAGTCCCGTGCATACGTCAAGTACTTTATGGCATCTCTTGACCTTAAGCAGCCTCACCTTCTCCATAGCATCTCTCCACGGCGTAATGCCCTCTATTCTATGCATGTGAATGCCATTTATCTCGAGGGTTGGAGCTGTAAGATGCGAGACCGCTCTTAGCTTGTAATAGCTTCCATCCTTGAAAAATGCTATCTTGAAAAATTTCCCATCTTTTAGCGCATATACTCCATTTTCATCTTTAATGCATTTGCTTAACTCTGTTAAATCTATCTTGACGCTGTCCAGCTCCAAGATATTGTTTTTAACAAGCGCCTTGATTTTCGATATACCTAAGTCAAGTGACACATGAACTAAACCCTCTCTTCCGAGCAGTTCTTCGACCAAGGACTTAGTTAGCACTGGAACTTTAACTGGCTTGAATGTGATTATTTTCACGCTGTATCACTCTACTCCCTAGTGATATAGCGTCTACAGGGCAATGGGTTTTACACGCTCGACAAAGCAGACATCTTTCGGCATTAACTGGATAGGCTTTACCATTAATCAGCTGAAACACTTTAGCTGGGCATATGTTTACGCATGTGCCGCATCCAATGCATCTCTCAGTGTTAACTGTAACCTTTTCACTCATATCTCCACCAACTCATATCTTCTAGATCCCAAGCCAAGTTTTTCAGCTGCAATAACTTGAACATATGGATCTTTTCCATGTATCAGCTTGAACTTGTTTGTGCCGGGTTTTAAACCATGCTTTTCAGTTAATGGATGTGGAAGTGGTGGGGCGGAATCTATCATTTCAAGCGATGCCTGGTCTATTGCAACCACATCTCTTGAAACCATTACTCCAATGTCGGGGACTATGGGGGTAGCTGTATATGGGGCACAGTCACAGTGTTCCATGACGTCCATGACATAGTTTACATGCATGACTTTTCTATGCTTGTTTGATAAAACAGCCTTGACAGCATCTGCTAAAGCTTCCTGAATAGCTACACCCGATGGATCTATATTTTCAAGCGCATGTATTTCTCCTCGTGTTTTATAGGATGTACAGCCCATTGCAAGGTTCTTTATAGCTCCACCATAGGCTGTAGATGCATGCCCTTTACAGTGTGAGAAATTTATGAGTACATCTGCATCATAGATGTTTCCGGCAACTTGAACCTCTCTTAATCTCAAACCTTTAATCTTGACCACTCTGAAATCATTCTCCTTTATTCCATTTGCAGGAATTATGGGTGCTCCAACTGTCGAGTAGCTGAATCCATGAGTATAGGCATCCAGTACATGACGAAAACCCCATGTGTCTGTTAGGAATGGATTACCTCCAGCATCTTTGACTGTATCGACAATTTTCTTAACGAATATTGGTCTTATGTTTCTAAACCCTCCCTCGACTCCGAAATGTATCTTGATGGCCACGATGTTGCCTTCTTCTATGATGTCCTCTATACCTGCCTCTAGAAGAAGTTTAGGGAGCTTTGAAAGCAATGTCTTTTCTTTGCTGTATTCCTCTAAAACCGCTCTTGAAAAGAAAACTTTCGATGGCATCTCAAAGATAGTTTATACATGAAAGGGGTAAAAAACATAAACACATTTGTTTGCGGTAATTAACTTGCATTAACCGTTTAGAATCTTGTGAATCTCCATATTCCAGCTTTAAATCTGTAGATCGGCTTTTTATGCCATTTAAATCTCCACTTTATTGGAAAATCTATTATATATAGTAGAGATGATTGAAATCCCCTTTTCTTTGAGAATTTCTCTAGGAAATCCCTCGAGCCTATGGTGTGAATTGAATATATGATATCTGAGATCTCAAATGCCTTTTCAAGGAAGCTTCTGTCAAGGTGAAGCGGTTTCTCTCCATATGGTGGATTCATGACAACCGTGTCTACTCTCTCCTTGAAGTTCTGAATATCCATTATTTTAAATTCTATTCTATCAGAAACCTCGGGAAAGAGCTTTAGATTTTCCATAGCTATGTTAACAGCCTCTCGATCAATTTCAACTCCTATAACTTTACGAGCTCCCATCAATGCTGCCGCTATGCATAGTATACCTGTGCCAGACCCGAGATCACATACTATCTGGTTTTCGATATGGCCCGATTGATGTGCAATCCACATGATTAGTGCAGCAATGCTGGATGGAGTCATATACTGTTGCAACTCGAACTTTGGGCTCCTAAAGTCTTTAACCTTTGACAAAAGCATCTCAAGGTGGCGCTTGTTTTTTATGATCAATGTGAGCCCCTCTTCCTGAAATATGCCTTGTATCATAGTATTTGTTACATTTTGGACAGTACAGTTTTCCTCTAAACTTGAGATGTACTAGTGGTTCACCACATACAGGACACTGCTTGAACGCGGCAAGTATTCTCCTAGTTTTCAGATATCTTAACGTCAGAGTTGCTGCCACTACTGAAAGAATTACAATGATCGTGATCAATGTCACGAACATTGCATTCCGCATCCAGTAAAGGAGCGATAGAAATTCCTCCCTGTCAAGAATATAGTCCTCTACAAGAGAAAAGTCTGCCTTCCAATCTCCGTTTGTGTCGAACATTAATTTGAATACACGATCTTTCCTGTAGAGATCTTTGATGTTGAACTCGATGGAGATCATCCATCTCTGCTTGAATGCGATGTCTTTCACGATTAATTTACGTGTTAAGTTGTATGATTGATACACTAGAGAAAATGAGATTGATTGACCTTCCAATGAGCGTATTGTTATTTCAATGCTATCACTTGGATAAGTTATAAGAAGTCTTCGGTTGGAGTATATCATGTTACCTTCAATTAGAGTGTCATTAATATCGGATATTATCATGACGTTGTTGTCCATGCTTAAAGTGATGTCAAGTATACTCTGAATTTCAAACTCAACTTCAATGGTTGCAATATTATGGAAGATTTCATTAAGTGAAGCATTCAGTTTCTCAATTCTCTCTATCAGAGGAAACTGGGTGAAAGAGAAAGCCCATGGATGTTTTACGAATGGGACTCCTATTTCGGATTTGAGATAGTTGAAGTCATAGATATAAGCTGTCAAATTTACTAATAGGCATTGCAATGGGAGAAACTTGAGATCGGACAATTCCAACTTCCTACCAGCTCCGTTACATTTGAGAAGCTGATTCATATTGGCTGCCATTGAATGTGAACCAAGATCTACGTATAGGCTTAGGTTTTGAGGAGCTTTGTAGAGTTTTACCCAATTGTAGTAGCTTGATGCAAGATATGCAATCTTAAATGTAACCTTATCTACCCAGAGGAATATGAACTCAACGTCATGCTCATGCGCTAGACCTGAAACATTAAATGTATCCTTACTGTAGTAAAGCCAGTACTCTATCACGTAGAATCTATCGTAGTTAACGATGTAAAAGTAAACTGTCTCTATATTGGGTGCAAAAGGAGCTTGTGGATACATGCTTTCTAAGCTGTCGTAAAGTAGAGTTGGGGCATGCGATGTAACTATATCAACGTAAGCTGAAGTATTTGCCTCCCTTAGAGATTTAAAGTTTTCAATAACTATCCCGTAGAAGACTGGATCCTTTGAAAAAAATGAAGAGAGTATATCGAATGTAGCGAAAATTGCCTGAACCCCCTCATCATGTAACGTCTCGTTTAGAAGCGACGACTCTCTAGCATTAAGAGACACTAGAAGTTTACATGAGCTTGACGAGATCAGCCTAGATATTCTCTGAATATCTGATACAATTTTCATAGGGTTGTCCGTTCTCTCTAGAAGGAGTATATAGTCAGTTAAGTTGGCTAGGTACTGCAAAAATGGGCATTTAACTCCTTCAATTTCGACTGGAACATTGTTCTCTAATACTTTAGATGAACAAGTTACAAAGAGTTCAAGTTCAGCCATTTCACATATGGATTTAACTTCTTTGATTAGATTAAGCAATTCAATGTAAGCACTATATTGTTCATAGTATCCAGTGTTTTCTTCAAATAAACTGTCTAATTCAATCCATAGGAGGACTCCTGTAAAGGATCTGGTTGGAACTATGTTATTTACCTCAGTGATTGATTCTAGCCATCTTATTAGGGTTTCATTATGTGAAAATTGAGAGCAATATTTTGACCAGTTATACTGTATATGAAAGGGTGTGCAAGCTACTAACCTTATGCCATTTTCTCTTGCTATCAGAGAGAACCTAAAACCGTTTCTGTCAACTACTTTCACAAAATCTTGGTTAAACGCTGTAAATAAAATGTTGATATCATATGCCTTGCACTCTTGAATTACATTCGACATTTCATCCTCTTCGCATAGAATATTCCAAACATTGTCATCGACTATGGTGGCAGGTATTACGTCACTTGGGCTTGCAGTTATTACTCCGGCGTCAAATGGAGTTTTTCCATCGAAGATCTGAATGGAAACTTTTCTCGGAGCTTCAATGTAATACAAGCCTGTACCGTTTAAAGCAATGTACTTTCTATGGATTGTGCATATTTCTCCGTTCACTTTGATCCAAGTACAGTTTTCGGTATGTATTATGGCTTTAGATTCCTCATTGTGGAGCTTAAATAAGAAACGTTTCCCTACAGCATTTGAACCTATGTATGTCATACCAGATAAGAAGTTGTTAGAGGATGCAAACACTATAGCAACTATAGGCTTATTGGATTTGAATTTTAGCAGGTGTCCATTTATCGATTTATCATAGATTACGTAATCTGAGAGTTTATCAAGTTCTATAACCCATCTGGACCCTGACATGAGGTCACGTACTTCCACTACTGTGTCATCATATAGGGAATAGATTTCAAATCCTGAGAGCTTGAGTGGTGGAGATGATAGGGCTAATCCGTAAAGCAGAGTATCAATAAACTTTCCGCGTGGAGATATTGCGTAGTTGTAACATGAGTCACCTACACAGCCTATTAATATGTCACCTGAGCTTTCAATAATGTAGGTTTTTCCAGGCTTCAGTTTACCTCCTGGATAGGAGTCAATGATCTTGTAGAAGAGAGAATTTACATGTGTTTCCAAGATCATTTCTCCACTTTCAGCATCGTAAATTTTCACAATGGAGTTTTCAAAGGCTATGGCCAGTAATGTGATCGAAGATTTACCATATACTGTCGGGGTTATGATGAATTTCCTTCCTGCGTAAAATCCTGATATCGATGGAAACCAACATGATCCATTTAAGCTTGGAAGTATGAGAATACAACTATTTGAGTAAACTGAGATGCCTCCTCTTCCAATATTGAATGCCCTAAGTTCAGCAAACCTTATAATGTCTTCAACAACACATAACTCGCCTTTAAATATCCTAACATGAGCATGATCCTCGAGACCGATCACATAGATTGGGGAATTGGTCTCTTTAAAGAAATATGTTGTAAAGTTTCCTTGCAAGAGACTTCCATGGCTGAAATTAGCTTCTTTAAAGGGGTAAATATCTGCTGGAGGAAGCGTGAAGGAAATGGATAGCAATAAAAAGAGGGTAAGTACTACCGCGGTGAGCTTATCTGTGCTCATTTATTGCATTTACCGCATCATATTTAAATAATTTCAAAGTTAGCTCTCTTCAACTTCTTTTTCGGCCATCGACTCTTCGACCGTTGGTATCCTGCCTGCTTTAAGCTCTTCTATCTGTCCACGAACCGAATGAACAAGCTCCTTAAGCTTTTCAAGAGACTGGTCAACTGATGTTATAAGCTCCTCTATTTTCACAGCTACATCCTCTAGATACGTTATCACCTTTTCAATCGTCTCTCCCCTTCCAACACCCTTAACGTATACTTCTATGTCTAAGGTATCCCAATTCCATACAATTTTCTTCTCGCCATTTTCCTCAACTATGTCAAAGTCGCATCTTATGCGTACAATGTCTTCCTTGCGTACACCCATTTCCTGTAATCTTTCAAATAGTTTCATGTTGAATTCAGCTGATGCTCTTACAACCTCTTTTGAATCTACGTTTCTTGCAGTTGCGAAGAGCACCCTTCTAGCTTTTCTCGCGTATCCAGCTGCTCTTATAAAACCTGTTGAGAGGGTTGGCATTTTGATACACCAAAAATAAAAAAGGTGAAAGAATAAAATAAAGTATCTTATTCTCCTACGATATCGATCTATGTGACGTTATTTGCTTTTTCAATTATTCTGATTGCTATAATCTAAGGTTTCCGCCCTAACAGGAAAGTTCGTTATTGACTGAATATGAATTCAAATGTATTTAACTTGAGTCGGCATTTTGAAATTAGAATATTATGAAGTGAAAGGAAAAAGTTATTCTAGTATTGCAAGTGTTTCTTCGAGTTTACTTTTAACTGTGGAAAGTTTGTTTTCAAGCTCTTTAACCTTGTTTTCTAGCTCGTCGACTCTTTTATGCAGTTCCTCTATGTCTGCCACCTCTATTTTTACTCCTTCCTTTAGGAATCTCTGATATGTTTGAAGTACTAGTTGCCCAGCTTTTGTTTTTCCTGCTAGGTGATTCCTTATTGTAGCTTCCGTCCTTCCAATTTCATCGGCTATTCTTGAAATAGGCATTCCAGCCTTCTCTCTTGCAAGAGCAGCTGCAGCTACAGCTAGTGAATCAACCCACGTCAGCCTCTTCTCCGGGTTCTTTAACACTTCCTCAAGGGCTTCTATCCTGAAAAGCGTTCCAACCAATAGAGCACTTTCAAGTTTGTGTATATCTTCTCTACTTATCGGCTTTAGGGGTACTTCACTCATGATATCACCTCCAAAATTTATTCAGTAATTATACTTTTGTCAGGGTATACAATGATTCCATCATCTGTTATATCAAATGGATGTCGCCTCATGCTATGTGCAGTTCCTCTCATCTTCCATACGATGATGCTTCTCTGTAGCTGACCTTTTATCTCGTCTAGGTCGAGTCTAATTATTCCATCTGCTGCATGCTCTACTCCGGGTCCTCCGAATCCTCTGTCGGTGACTGATACCTGGCTTACAAGTATCGATGTGCATCCCATTCCGCTTAGAACCTTCTTGAGCTGTAGAACTATTCCCCTTGCAATTGATGGCTTTGTAAGGTAGAGTGTTGTCACGGAGTCTATAACTACTCTCTCTGCTCCAATGTCCGTTATAGCTCTTCTCAGAGTGTCCACTAGAGAGTAGACGTCATCTGGAGCAGGAACAACGTATTTCTCCCTTTTAGCTGCTTCTCCTATCCCCGCTGTAAAACCATCGACTATTGCAAACAACCCTTTTTCCTCGAATGGCTTGACATCCCATCCAAACTGTTTCATGTTTATTCTTACCTGAACTGGATGCTCTTCAAGTGCCACGTATATTCCTGGCTCCTCATACTCTGAGACACCAGCCCATAGATACTGCATTCCCATTATTGTCTTTCCTGTTCCAGGGCCTCCTGCGAGAAGTACAACATTTCTCTTTGGGAAGCCACCATTCAGAATTTCGTCTAGTCCAGGTATGCCCGTCTTGATGCGTATCATTTGCTGCACCGATACAATATTAGCGTCAAGTTTTATATCAATTGATACAGTTCCTTGTATGCTGTAATTGCCGCCACTGCACCTTGACTGCAGGCCGTCACTAATTGCTTTACAGGATGCCATGTAACATCGCCGGCAGCGTAGAGTAGTTTAACACTGGTTCGTTGAAGATGATCGGTGACTATGAATCCTTTATCATCGAGCTCAGCCCTTAATGGCTTCACTAATTCACTGTTTGGATTAAGACCAATCGCTATGAAAACAGCTGAAATTTTGAGTGATAAGAAGCTTCCATCTTTAACGTTTCTTAGGGCAATTTCTTCAACGCGTTTATGTCCCCTTATCTCGTCAACTACATAGCATGTCAGGAAGGAGATGCCCAACTTTTTAGCTTTTTCCACGATGATGGGGTCCGCCCTAAAGGTTTCCCTCCGATGTATAACTGTAACCTTGCATCCAATCCCTGATAAATATATTGCCTCTGATAAGGCGGTATTTCCTCCTCCTATGACAGCCACATGCGCACCTTTAAACAATGGACCATCGCACACGGCACAGTATGAAACACCCTTACCCTCTAAGGTTTTCTCTCCTTTAACATTTAACTTTTTTCTCGAGGCTCCAGTGGCCACTACAACAGACCTAGCAGTATAAGTGCCTTTTGTAGTTTGTATGTTAAATTGATCCCTCTCCTTTTCTATTTTAGTAACCTTTTCAAATTCCCTTATTTCAACGTTTTCTCCAACATGTGATACAAGTTTGTCAGCTAAATCCTCCCCGCTGATTGATTTAAAACCTGGATAATTCTCTATCATTGGTATTTTAAGTAGAGTTCCTCCAAGAATGTTCCTCTCAATTAAAATTGTCCTAAGACCTAATCTGTGTGCGTATAGTGCTGCTGATAGCCCTGCTGGGCCTCCTCCAATTATAGCTATGTCGTACATTTGATATACACTACAGGTCTGGTTCTATTACTATTATGCCTAGGCCAACCTTCACCCATGCCTTTTCATTTGTGATCAAGTATTCTCCTGTTGGGGGGTTGGTTATCGGGAAGAATAAATCGCTTAAATGCACGATTGTTATAGTTTCAGCTTTAATGGTTACATTGTATATGGTTTCCCATCCCTCGTAATTTGAGAGAGCTGCATAAACTACTAGGTAATATCTGAGCTGTTTTAGCAGTACATCAAATTTCAAGTAACTCTCTATGCGAACTTCTCTCTTGACTATGTACCCTGAAAGTGAAACTTCTATTGTTATTCTATATGTGATTGTTAGGACTTGCATTTTGAATTCGGTTGGTTTTAATGTGGCATGTGGAATCTCGTAAAATTGCATAGCCACTTCAAATGAGACATTGTTAATAGTTATGTTGCTTAAGTTTGTAACTATGGCTGAAATATCTCTTGTGAGCTCGATTAATGTCTGGTTTGGAATTATGAGTTTCAATGTTACATTGCATGGGCTTCCATCAAGTGGTAACATAAACGGCTCCGTTATCTGAAAGTTTATTCTTTGACCTGTGATGGTCTCAGTGGCGCTTCCGTCTAATGTGTATACTTTGATTGACACTTCTCTAAGCTGAACCTCTGTCTCTCCCTCTACTGTTAAAGGTAGTGAAACTTCAATACGTAATGTGAACTCAAGCGTCGTCGGCGCAATTTTCCTGACATTATAAATGTCTATGATAGGGCCTAGCCTAAGTGCACCTGTGTCAATTGTAAACTCCATACTACCATGATCCTCAAGGTTTACTTTCAACCCATACATTTGAACCGAGAAATTAGCGGAGTAAGTTATCGTAAAGGATGCACAACCATAATCCAAGTTTTCAACTATGAACTCTATAAGCTTGGAGAAGTTAACGTTTTCACTATATAGTGCTAGCGTAGCATCTTCTCCAGCTGGAACCGTTATTGGCTCTCTAGCTGTTAGCTCGGTTAATTTGTGTTCTGCAAAGTGCACGGATACATTTACACTTGTGACAGTGATGTCGTCTTCAAGTGGATTTTTCAGCTTGACTTTTACAGTTAAACTGTTTAGGTCTGTTTCAATCATGTATATTCTATATAGGGATTTTATCGTGAAATTGGTACTGTACATTACGAGAACATCCATTGAGGGCAGTGTCACATTAAACATGCAATTAAAAACTTCTATTACAGCAGATATGCTGGAGAGTGTAATAGTAGCTTTTCCGTAAGTTACTAAGTCTCTCACTAGTGAGGACGCTTCTTCGAGTAGATGTATATGCACGGTAGTCTTAGCAGTATGGTATCCTTCAACCGTTACATGGAGAGTTTCGTCAATATATGCTATTTTGGATCCCTGATACTGTACAATTGCTTTAACCTTATCTAAGCTTAGGGTGAGGCCTAGGTTATTTGATATGGTTACGCTTGAGAGGGCCTCTAGGTACCCTGAAAGCTTCATTTCCTCTATGCTGAGGGAGAATGCCTCTGCAACAGGCAGATGTATTATGAACTTTTTCTCCCCTATGCTAGCTTTAACCGTTGTGAATAGAAACGTTGATTCAGCGACTATGTTCTTACATGTTACAGATGATCGACCTTGTGAAATAATGTCATGTATTATCGGCTTCAGGTTCTCTATGTTCTCTATCTGCATTGTAAGATTGAATTCTGAGCCGTCTCTTATGAGAATATTTTTACCATGCACCATTCCAATAAAGCCTTTTTCACTATATGCTTGCAGAGTTAGTTTCTTGATCTTAACGTTTGCAGTGGTTTCGACATGTACAGTCGCCATGATCGAGTTTTCATCAAGTGACTCAAGTGAGGTTATGGTGAATTTTGAGTTTACAATGGAGTCTACCAGCGAGGATGTAGCCATGGATACTGAGGCGAACACTATTGCTGAAATCACGACGAGTGTGCAAACTATAATGGCATATCGTTTGTTAAGCATCTTCGAATTAAACATTATGAACAGGATAAAAATACATGTAATGCTGGGATAGTTACTCTATCTTGATGAAAATCTTTGAGAGAGATTTCGTAGAGGTTGAACTTACAAGACATTTCATTGAGAGGATGTTTGAAAGGGTAAGTTCTAGGGTGAGAAAGTTTGACGAGAAAACTTTAATCGATATTGTAACAAACATCGTTAGAAATGGAATGGTTTACGTATCTGATGATGGAAGAATTTCCATCTTTACTGGAAGGTATATGCTTGGCGGAGTATTGAGAGAAGGTAGAATCGTTTTAAGAACTGTTTACACTCCAAAAGTTGACAGTTTGAGATTTAGATTCTTCGCTAAGAGAGCTGTTAAAAGCCCTTGGAAAAATGTCTTGGTAATGAATTTAAAAAGTGTGAGAGCGTGGATTAGAAAACTACTCGAATAATTTTTCACGGTACGCTGGAATATCTAGGAAGCCATGTCCGCTTATGTTTATGCAGATAACCTTTTCCTCTTTCTTCCTCTCGTATTCTAGGGCTTTGTCTATTGCAGCTCTTATGGCGTAACTTGATTCCGGAGCTGGTATCCAACCTTCTGCTTCAATGAACAGCCTGGCTGCCTCAAACACTATTTTCTCATCTATCGGATATGCTATTGCTTTTATGTAGCCATGATGTCTTAGAAGGCTTATTACTGGAGCTGCTCCATGATATCTCAGTCCATCAGCCTTTATCGGCGGCATTTCAACTTTGTGACCTAAAGTATACATTTTGAGTAGTGGAGTATACTCTGCAACATCTCCAAAGTCGTATCTGTACTCTCCCTTTATAAGATTTGGCGCAGCCCATGACTGTGCAGCTAGGAACTCGCATTCAAGCTTACCCTTAAGTACGCGTCCAATGAATGGAAGAGTCATTCCTCCAAAGTTTGATCCACCTCCGAGGCATGCCACTATAAGGTCTGGTTTATCATCTGCCAGCTCGAACTGCTTCATAGTTTCAAGGCCAACGATCGTCTGATGTATCAGTACATGATTCAAAACTGATCCAAGACAGTATACTGCACTATCCAGCTTACTTGCATATTCTAGGCCTTCTGATATCGCTATTCCAAGCGAGCCTGGATGGTCTGGATTCTTCCTTAGAATTCTTCTTCCTATACTTGTCTCCTTGCTTGGAGATGCATAGACTTTAGCACCATAGAGTTTCATGAATGTTCTTCTATCAACTTTCCATTTATATACAGATTTAACCCAGAAAACTACACAGTCTAGATCCATCATTCTTGTAGCATATGATAGAGCGGTACCCCATTGACCTGCTCCAGTTTCAGTTACAAGCGTTGTTATTCCTTCCTTTGCTGCAAAGTAGGCTTGCGCTAGAGCAGTATTCACCTTATGTGAGCCTGTAGGTGATAGGTCTTCTCTTTTATAATATATCCGGACGTGCTTCAGCCCAAGCTTTCTTTCAAGCCTTAGAGCTCTATATAGTGGCCTTGGCCTTCCAGCGTGTATGTAAAGCTCTCTTAGCTCCTCTGGTATTTTAATCCATCTCTGGTCGCTCATCTCCTGTTTTAGGCATGTCTTGATCATTACATTGTTCAGAAATTCGAGTCTTGATGGCCCCTCTTCAGGATCCTTTGGCGGTGGAAG